>ERZ778503.591-NODE-591-length-29357-cov-6.782165_pt1 | contig 29357 bp, 25 predicted proteins | sample MGYA00510047_ERZ778503 | MGnify/ENA primary metagenome ERZ778503 (study PRJEB29527, sample SAMN07138965) | mouse gut metagenome | material: feces | host: mouse | place: China:Nanjing | collected 2016-01-25 ... | reverse complement strand
GCGACCCCGACCTTGGCAAGGTCGTGCTCTACCAACTGAGCTATTTTCGCATTTTTAATGCGATTGCCGTTCTAAAAAGCCTTCGCGAAGCCATCGACGAAGATATGTAAATGTTCTCTTTTTCGTTGAGCGAAAAACGGGACTCGAACCCGCGACCCCGACCTTGGCAAGGTCGTGCTCTACCAACTGAGCTATTTTCGCATAGTCTTTTTTGGTTTTGCGATGCAAAGTTAGGCATCTTTTTCTTATCTGCAAAATTTTTCAGCACTTTTTTGCAATCTTTTTTTATCGTCACGATGCAAAAATCGAGCTTTAATGCGGAATATCAGAAATATAGAGCACTTAATTTTTTTCGTTTTTTTCATTAAAGAATCGGACTCAGCAAACGCACGACCGACTCCGCGACCTTAAACTTCAGCGGACGACGACGCCACTGCGAAGGCGTGACACGCGTACAGTCCCTGATGTCATTTCTGAAAATCTCGATCTGCGATGCAGCGAATTCCTCGCTGTAAAGAAATATGTTCGCCTCGAAATTATACTCGAAACTGCGAAAATCGAAATTGGTCGAACCTACCGACACCATCTCATCGTCGATGATGATAGTCTTGGCATGAAGCATACCCGCATCATAAAGATATATTTTTATGCCGGCGCGCAGGCATTCGGCCACATACGACGCCGACGCCCGCGTGAGCATGGCCGAATCGCTGCGCCGTGGCATCATGATCCGAACATCGACATGCGACAGCGCCGCCGTCTGCAAAGCTTTCAGCAATCCTTCGGTAGGCAGAAAATAAGGAGTCTGTATGAACACCCGTCGTTTCGCCATGGCTATTGCCTTGTGGAAAGCGAAAGCCACATTGCTCCACTGCGACATCGGGCCTGAAGTCAGAAGCTGCGCCCCCACCCCGGATATGGCACCCGGACGTTGCGACAGAACAGCAGGCTCCGCGACACTGTCCTCGATCAGCCCCTCGCCCATGAACTGCCAGTCGACAACGAACGAATACAGCAAAGCAGCTACAACCGGCCCCTCGATACGCAGATGTGTGTCGCGCCAACGCGGAAAACGGCCTCCGTCGACATAACGGTCGGCGACATTCATGCCGCCTATGTAGCCTATGCTGCCGTCGATCACGCAAATCTTGCGATGGTTGCGCCAGTTGATACGCGTCCCGAACTGGGGAAAAGTAACCTTAAAGAATGGGTGCGTGGCTATGCCGGCAGCTTTCAGACGGCGAAAAAAATTATTGCTGACGCGGAAAGAGCCTACATGGTCATATATCACTCGCACAGTCACACCCTCGGCCGCCTTGGCGATAAGGATGTCGGCCACGCTGCTGCCAAGCCTGTCATCCTCGAAAATATAATATTGCATATTTATCGAACGGCGCGCCGAACGCAGGTCGGCCATGAAAGAGTCGAATTTGGAAGCGCCGTCGACAAAAGTTTCGATACTGTTGCCGACATAGAACTGTGCGCCCGTAAGAGAGCGGGCAAGATTGATCTGCGAAAGAGAGGCATGGCTCAGCCCAAGCTTGCGCGGATCGGAATGGCAGAGCCTCTCGCGGCGGCGAAGACGCCTGCGGTTACGCCGCGAAATCATACGGGTGTTCTTTATGCTGCGTCCGAAGAAAAGATACAGGGCAAGCCCGACAAGGGGAAGCAGCAAAAGAATCGTCACCCACGCCAGCGACTTCACCGGATTGCGGTTCTCCGACAGAATTACAGCCACAACACTGAGCACCGTGGCGGCATAGATGCACATAAGGACTGTGTACATCCACCCTTGGGTGAAAAAATCGGAGAGATTATCTATCATCGCTACGGCTTTTATAAAGCGCAGGATGAAATTTCATTTGCTGAAACCCCACCCTGCCGCATATTCGGTTTTTATAGTTCCGGCCGGCATACCGCCGCTTACGGATTATCAATCAGAATTTATCGTCGAATGTCATCTCGTCGAAACTCTCCGTATCGAATTCGTCGGGGTTATACGTATCCGAGCCATAGAAGTCCTCGTCAAGATCGTCGATTCCGACATTGGCCGCAGCGGCGGCTTTCGAATCGATTTTGGCGTCGAACTCGTCGAGGTCGACAGTTTCCGAAGGCGCTTGCCCGAGCGACAGCGTACACAGAGGATCCTTGAGCGTCTTGCCGGTGATCATCTCGGTCATCTCGATGAAGAACGCGCGATCGGTCATGTAGTCGAACACATACAGCAGCTTCTGGCCTTCGTCGTCTATAAAATCGCCGAGCACCGATTCATCCATCAGCCATACGTCCTGATCGGCATCAGAACCCATGTCCTCAAAAGTAATCTCTTTTTCTTTCTCCCAGTTGCGGTCGCATAGGAAGAATGAACTCATCTGATTTTTGTCATAGCCCACCGATTCGCAGATAGCGTTCTTGAAATCAAGAAACGTGGCGGTAGCGTCGACTTTTATTTCCCGTTTGAAGTTACCGACTTCGTCGGAAACGATTCTGAAATTGAATATCATGGCCTGGAAATGTTCTGTTTTATGTTTATAACGCGAAGATAATAATATTGATTCCAATATTGCAAAAAAAAGAGATTTTTTTTCGGCATGTTTTAGGCACGGCAACGAGGCATGACAAAAGCTCTATATAATATATGTGTTTTTTCACATTTTTATGACGATATGACATCCTGTTTCGGCTTAATTGTTTAACTTTGTAGCTCAAACAGACAGACACGCATGAACGAGCAGGCCCTCAGCCGCATGTACCTTAAGGACACGGCGTTTCAGAATCTCATGCAGCGGCGCATTTTCAATGTGCTGCTTATCGCGTCGACCTACGACGCTTTCATGATGGAAGAAGACGGCCGCGTCGAGGAGCAGCTCTACAACGAATACGTGTCGCTCAACCTCAGCTCCCCGCCGCGCGTAACCCGTGTTTCCAATATTAGCGAAGCCCTCGAAGTGATGCGCGCCAAACCTTTCGACCTGGTGATAGCGATGCCAGGCGGCGACATATCGGAAACATTCGACGGTGCCGCTCTGATAAAGGCCGAATTTCCGGCCGTACCCTTTGTCGTTCTCACTCCGTTTTCAAAGGAAGTATCGCGCCGCATTGAGAAACAGGACATGTCGTGCATCGACTACGTGTTCAGCTGGCTCGGCAACATGGACCTCCTGCTGGCGATCATCAAACTGCTTGAAGACAAGCTCAACGAGAATGACATCAGCGATGTCGGCATACGCATGATAATGCTTGTCGAGGACTCCGTACGTTTCTATTCCTCCATCCTGCCGCATCTCTATAAATTCCTGCTCAAGCAGTCGCGACTGTTCTCCACGGAAGCCCTGAACCAGCACGAACAGATGCTGCGAATGCGCGGACGCCCCAAAGTGATGCTTGCCCGCAACTACGAGGAGGCCGTAGCACTCTACGAGCGATTCGGCAAAAACATGCTCGGCGTAATCAGCGACGTTTCTTTCATGCGCGACGGAGCCAAGGACAGCAAGGCCGGCATTAAACTCGCCAGATACCTGCGCCTGCGCGACCCATATCTGCCGATAATCATCGAATCGTCGGAAACGGAAAATGCATCGGCCGTAGGCGACTTCAACGGAGTTTTCATCGACAAGAACTCAAAAAAACTGTCAGTCGACCTTGGCGACGCTATAATGGGCAACTTCGGCTTCGGAGATTTCATAATCCGCAACCCACGCGACGGCCGGGAGATAATGCGCATCCGCAATCTCAAGGACATGCAGAAGCATATCTTCGGCATTCCCGACGAATCCCTGTTCCACCACGCATCGAACAACGACATATCGCGCTGGCTGTATTCCCGCGCACTCTTTCCCATCGCCGAAGTAATTGCCCAGCACCGCTTCGAGGACATAGGTGAAACGGAAGCCTTCAGGCAGCTGTGCTTCGACCTTATTGTCAAGTACCGCAAAATGAAGAACCGCGGTGTAGTGGCAATTTTCGAAAAAGACCGCTTCGACCACTATTCGAACTTCGCACGCATCGGCCAGGGAAGCCTCGGCGGCAAAGGTCGCGGTCTGGCTTTTGTCGACTCCATCATAAAAAAGAACCCGGTCTGCGACAACTTCGACGGCCTGTCGATTTCCATACCTCGCTCCGTGGTGCTGTGCACCGACATATTCGACGAGTTCATGGCTATAAACAACCTATACCCGATAGCCCTGAGCACGGCCTCCGACGAGGAAATACTCGAAGCCTTTCTTGCCGCCACATTTCCCGAACGCCTGCACGAAGACTTCCTCGCGCTCTTCGATGTTGTCGACCGTCCATTCGCCGTCCGCAGTTCAAGCCTTCTGGAAGACTCCCACTACCAGCCTTTCGCCGGAATATACTCGACCTACATGGTTCCGTACACAGTCGACTCCGACGAGCGACTGCGACTCTTGCTGCAGGCAATCAAAGGCGTCTACGCTTCCGTATTTTTCCGGGCAAGCAAAGCCTACATGTCGGCGACAAGCAACGTCATCGACCAGGAAAAGATGGCAGTGATAATACAGGAAGTAGTAGGAAAAAACCACGACGGATACTACTTCCCGACATTCTCGGGGGTGGGACGCTCGCTCAATTACTATCCTCTCGGCGACGAACGTCCTGAGGACGGTGTGGCCGAACTGGCCGTCGGACTCGGTAAATATATCGTCGATGGCGGACGCGCCCTGCGCTTCTCGCCGCTACACCCCGCCCGCGCGCTGCAGACATCGACCATAGATCTTGCCCTGCGCGACACCCAGACACATCTCCTTGCCCTGCGAGCGGCAAACGACGACGGCACCGTCGACAGCATGACAGCCGGAAACGTAAAAGTCGACGACGGATACAATCTCGTCAGAAAAAGCGTACAGGACTTTGCCGGAAGCGGAGCCTTGCGATACACTGTGTCGACATACGACGCCCTCGACCAGATGCTGCGCGACTGCGACAGCGGACGCGGACGGCGCGTAGTGACATTCACAAACATCCTGCGCGACAAGGCCCTGCCATTGGCCGAAGCCATAAACTTCATGCTGAGTCAGGGACAGAGCGCCATGCAGAGGCCCGTCGAAATCGAATTCGCAGGCATTATAAACCCGGCCGCAGACGAAGCCGGAATCAAAGGACATCTCTACTGGCTTCAGATACGCCCCATCATTGATAAAAAAGAACAAGTTTCCGACGAACTGCTCGACCTGCCCGACGAACAACTTATACTGCGCAGCGACACAGCCCTCGGCCACGGTATGATCGACAACGTAGACACAATCGTTTACATCAGACCGGAAAAATTCAACTCGATGAACAATTCACGGCTGCCCGAGATACTCGACCGTATCAACACACGCTTCGCGCAAGAAAACCGTGGCTATATCCTCATAGGTCCCGGGCGCTGGGGATCGTCGGACTCTGCACTCGGAATTCCCGTAAAATGGCCGCAGATCTCGGCCGCACGACTGATCGTCGAAGCTTCGCTTCCGGGCTACCGCATAGAGCCGAGCCAGGGAACACATTTCTTCCAGAACCTGACGTCCTTCGGCGTAGGATATTTCACGATCGACCGGCATGCCGGCTCCGGCGCTTTCTACGACTCCGCGTATCTCGACAGCCTGAAAGCCGAATACGAAGACGATTTCATACGCATCGTGCGATTCGGCCGACCGCTGATTATTGCAATCAACGGCCGGCGCGGAATAGGCATGGTCGCAAAACCCGACATCACAGAAACCCAGAACTGAATACCACCACCAAATAAAAGACATGGCTTTTTTAAACAGCATAAAACGGGCTTTCGGCTTCGGCGAAGCCGATTTCGACAACGATATGGACAACGCCGACGGACTGCTTTCCGACGACGAACGCACCGACAGAACCAGCTCGCGCTCCGAGGCTCCCGCGGAAATCGACGACCGGACATCCACCCATTGCGCACTCGGCATAGACGAGAACAGGAAACAAGCCATATTCGACTCAGTGGCAAAACTCTTCAACGCATCGCTTCCTGAGTTCATTGCATCGAGCATCGATCCGGAAAAACAGCGCACGAACATCTACAACGCCCTCGACGATTCGTTGAAAGCATACCTCGACGGACTGGCAGAGGACGCACGCCGCAACGCCGAGATCGACATACAGGCACGCCAGGACGCCGTAAAAAGCGAAATGGAAAAACTCAAAAGCGAAGTGCACAACCTCGAACAGCAACGAAGCTCAATCAAGGAGCAACAACTCAGCTCAGACCGACGACGACGCGCACTCACAGACCGCGTACGCGACCTCGAAGAACAGGTGGCTCGCCTCGAGGCCGAACGGGAGCAATTCGACCTTGAAAACAAAAGCCTGCTCAACAAAATAAAAGTCAGCGAAATACAGCCGGGAATCGTCGAAGGGCTACAGGCCGAGATCAAACGCCTGACGCAGCAACTGGAAGAACGCGCCGGAACTCCGGACACAACTACAGATACTGAAGAAACCGAACTACTCAGGGCTGAGAACAAATCGTTGAAAGAAAGCAACGCCATGCTCGGCGACCAACACCGTAGCTCGCTTGCCGTAATCAACGGTCTGCAGCACGACATTGTGGAACTAAAACAGCAGCTTGCCGACACCGCGAAAGAGCTTGAAAAAATGGATAGCCTGCAAGCACGCGCCGAAGAAGCCCGTCTGCTCGTAGCCGACATCGAAACATTCCGTCAGCAGATGACCAAGGTAGAACAGATGATCGCAAAACGCGACGAGCGCATCGCACGGCTTAAAAGCAATAACAAAAACCTGAAAAGCCGTATCGCCGAACTGGAGAACGCTCTGAGTGGCTCCGCATCCGAGCCGGCACAGCTATATTCTTCAGGTAAGAACGACAAGTCAAGCCACACGGTTTCCGCCCCGAGCCTGTTCGACGACAATGAATTCGTACTCGGCTCCGACGCGCAGGGAACACCAGCGCCGGCCGCCATAAGTTCCGATGACCTGGCCGAAATCGACGACGAGTTCGAAGCCGTCGACTGGCTTGTGTCATCTCCGCCCGAAGGCACGGTACTGCGCCCGAACCCGAACGATCCCGAGTTCGGATACCACGAACCGCCGCGCCGTCCAACCCCTCCGGAAAACGACGCCCAGCTTTCACTTTTCTGAAAATTTATTCACATTAAACACTCAGCTACAAGCATTCCGTGAAAAAGAACATAACAATGACCTGCAATAAAAAAAACATATTCGCCTCCGCCATGCTCTCAGCTCTGATAGCCTGTCAGAGCATCAGTGCCGCCAACCCTCATGTAACGGCGCTGGAAGCCTACACATTCCCGGGAAAGACACCGGCCGCACTGCCGGCAACAGTATTCATGCCCGACGGCAACAATCTGGCTGAACTCTCTGCCGACGGCAAGAAAATAACACTGCGCGACGCCCGCACCGGTGAAGCCGGAGAAGTGATTTTCGATGTGGCACGGGCACGCGAAACCGCCATTCCCGACATTGAAGGATTCATATTGAGCCCCGACGCTTCGAAAATCATCGTATGGCGCAACTCCGAACCTGTCTATCGCCGTTCGTTCACAGCGGAATACTACATCTACGAATGCCGTTCACGTCTGCTACGTCCGCTGTCGAAGCAGCATCCGCGCCAACGCGCCGCACTCTTCTCGCCTAATTCACGAATGGTCGCATTCACCGTCGACGGCAACATACGAGTCGCAAAACTCGACTACGGCACAGAAGTGGAGGTAAGCACCGACGGTTGTCCCGGAAAAATCATCAACGGAGTACCCGACTGGACATACGAAGAAGAATTCAGTGCCGACATATCGATGACATGGGCACCCGACAACCTCACGCTATGTTATCTGCGCTACGACGAGAACACGGTCGGCACATATACCCTGCCCCTATATCAGGGAACATGCGACCCGCGCCCTGCCTATGAATTCTATCCGGGCTTGTTCAGCTACAAATACCCTGTGGCCGGAACACCCAATTCCACCGTAAGCCTGCTGAGCTACGACATCGAAACACGCAAGACCAAAGAAATCGAAGTGCCGGGTAATCCCGAGTACATTCCCGTGATTGCCTACGGACCCGACGAGAACACCCTTATCACAGCTGCGCTCAACCGCGACCAGAACCGTCTGGAAATTTTCAAGATAAATCCTAAATCAACCGTTGCGAAATCGCTGCTCGTCGAAGAATCCAAAGCCTGGATCGAAGAAACGGCCTACACAGGCCTGTATCTCGGCAAAACATCATTCGTGATACAATCGTCACGCTCAGGCTACCGTCATCTATACGAATACTCCTACATGGGCGCACAGACCGGACAACTCACCTCCGGCGACTTCGACGTCACCGCCTACTACGGCAGCGACAATGCCGGAAACCGCTACTACCAGGCCGCCGCTCCCGACCCGACATGCCGAACCATATACCGCATCGACCGCAAGGGCACTGTAAGCGCCGTATCACCGGCCGAAGGCAGCGCGTCGGCCGTATTCTCTCCGAATATGGACCTTATGCTGCGCACCTACAGCGACTGCACCACACCGCCGGTCCACACAATCTGCCGTCCCGACGGAAAAGAACTGGCCGTGCTTGAAGACAATGCCGCATACCGCTCGCGCACGGCTCCCATGCTCGCGTCACGTGAATTCTTCACCATGACATCCGACGGCGGAACAAACCTCAACGGCTACATGGTAAAACCACGCGACTTCAGCCCGTCGCGCCGCTACCCCGTGATAATGTCGCAGTACAGCGGACCCGGGTCACAATCCGTACTTCGCCGTTGGAGCTTCGGATGGGAGGACTATTTCGCATCGCAAGGCTACATTATAATTTGTGTCGACGGACGCGGCACCGGCGGACGCGGCAGCGAATTCCGCGAAATTGTCTACCGGCGCCTCGGGCACTACGAAACCGTCGACCAGCTCGCCGCCGCACGCCATGCCGCCTCCCTGCCCTACGTCGACGCATCGCGCATCGGCATCTACGGCTGGAGTTACGGCGGATACGAGGCTCTGATGTGCGCATCAGCCGACAACGCGCCCTACGCCGCCGCAGTAGCAGTGGCCGCCGTCACCGACTGGCGTTTCTACGACACCGTCTACGCCGAACGTTTCATGCTGACACCACAGCAGAACGAGGACGGATACCGCGAGTCCGCGCCGATAAACCGTGCCGGCAAACTGAGCTGCCCGCTGCTGATGATGTACGGCACAAGCGACGACAACGTACACCCTGCGAACACATTGCAGTACGTATCCGTCCTGCAGTCCAAAGGCATACTTTGCGACATGTTTGTATTCCCCAACATGAACCACTCCATCAACGGATGCACGGCTCGTTCCGTCGTATATGCGAAAATGCTCGATTATTTCAACAAAAACATGCGTTAAAGCGTTCCTATCCAGAATATGTCAGAACAACAAAATAACAGCACTCCCGACTACGACATGACGCTCAAAGCGCTGTGGCGAAACTGGGCTTTCTCTTTCGGCTCGATAGCGGCGATACTGGCCATGTCGCTTTTCATCAGCAAGCTCTGGCTTCCGTTCATAGCATTTGCCGAAGCGTTCCTCCTTCTGACGGTACAGAAAAGCGACATACTCGGCGTAAAACGCTCCTGTACGCTCATGCTGCGCTGCGCCATGTACACCATGCTCTGGACGACCGTAGTTATGCTTGCCATCAACATCTTGTGCACGCCGTGGCTCGTCGGACGCGTAATCACATTTGAAATCTACAACGACGAGATTCCTTTCGTGACAGCTCTTGTCATATTCCCCATCGCGGCTGTCATGAGCGCCATATACATAATAGGCGGACAAGGCAATTCCTACTGCCGCGACTGCCGCCGCCGTCACGGATTCTATGCCGGCGACAGCATCATCGCCAACCTTTTCTTCAAGGAAGCACGCTACCAGCTGTTCATCCTTATGATGGTATCGCTGACCCTAACGGCCGTAGACTACTGGTACTACTTCACACGCTACATCAACGCCAATCTAAGCCCTTCCGACCTCTTCTTCTTCGACTATGTGCCAATAGCCCTGTACCTGCTCTCGCTCTTCTTCATCGGCGGACGTTACATATCGATGGCATCCCTCTACAAAGTCATCGGCGACCGCACAGGACTCGGACAGCGCGCGGCATCCACAATCGTGAGATTCATGATCTATTGCGGAAACGAGCTGCTTTTGCGCCGTGACACCGAAGGCCTGTGGGACACTCCCGCGCAAAGCGTAATACCACGTACACGCAAAATAGGCCGGGAGGAAGCCATGGCTCTGTTCCGCAAGCACTACGACATCGAAGGTGAACACCTTAAATACCTCTTTTCCGGCGCGGGATTTTCCACCGAAGCCCACGTGCTCCACTACGCCGTATTCATCGACGAAGAACACCGTGCCATGATAAGCATTGACCCCGCATCCGAGGAATGGGCAAACGCATACATGCTCGATTGCGACCTGCACTCCGGAACAATCGCTCCCGCACTCGCCGGCGAACTTTACCGTATCCACACAATCACCATGGCATGGAAGACATACGACCGCCGCGGCCGCAGACTATACCCGATAAAGAACTACCGCCCGACGTTCCGCTTCTGCGACCTGCGCGACTGGACGGTGGACTACGACGACTTGTCATGGTTCGATGTGGCCCACAACAATGAAGACCGCCCGTTCTTCCACATCCGGCGTATCTGGCAACAGATCACAGGATTTTTCTCCAGAAGCCATACAGCCACAGACTGACGCCATGGACAACCCGCATTCTGAAAACAGGCAGAAGATGGTAGTGGTCCTCGGCCCTACGGCCTGCGGCAAGACACGTCGTGGAGTGGCCGTCGCACGACATTTCGACGGCGAAATAATAAGCGCCGACTCGCGGCAGATATACCGAGGAATGGACATCGGCACAGGAAAAGACCTCTCGGACTACGGCGACGACGTAGCCTTCCACCTGATCGACATAGCACCCGCAGGCTACAAATACAATCTCTACGAATACCTGCGCGACTACCGCGCAGCCAGAGCCGACATAGAAAATCGCGGGAAACTTCCGATACTCGTCGGAGGAACCGGACTGTACATCGAATCAGCGCTTAAAGGAATCGTCCTGCCCGAAGTCCCCGCCGATCCCGAACTGCGCGCCTCGCTCGCCGGAAAAAGCCTTGAGGAGCTGACAGAAATACTTTCGGCTACAAAAATCCTGCACAACACCACCGACATCGATACTCCGGCTCGTGCCATCCGTGCCATAGAAATCGAGCGTTACTATGCCGCGCATCCCGACGAAGCACTCGGAGCCAGACCGAAAACACCAGTTCCGAAAGACGTAATCATAGGCCTTGACATAGACCGCGACAAACGGCGCGCGAGCATCAGCCGTCGACTGCAGGCACGCCTCGACGAAGGAATGCTCGACGAAGCAAAGCGCCTGCTCGACTCCGGCATAAGCCCCGACGACCTGATTTACTACGGACTCGAATACAAATATCTGACCCTCCACCTTACCGGCAGCATAGGATACCGTCAGATGGTCGACGAGCTCGAAACCGCCATACACCGATTCGCCAAACGGCAGATGACATGGTTCCGCGGAATGGAGCGGCGAGGTTTTAAAATTACGTGGCTGCCATACGATATGGAGGACTCGCTCTTTATTGAAACCGTCGGAAATCTTATAGGACAGATGCGGACATGAAAAAAATCTTTTTCCGGCTGACCGCACTCTCTCCCCTGCTCTTCTGCTCAAACGTCGCGGATGCGGTTCCGCCTTTCAGACTCGAAGCCGGCACCATGCTGTGCGACACCTTGCCTGAAGCTGTCGAGAGCGTCGACTGGCATCTGCGTCTGAACGCCGCAAAAATCAGGCGGACACATTGCCGCATAATATGGAACGCCGACACGGCAATGAACAACTTCCGATTCTGCGACATCGAAATTCCAGAAGAAATGGAACAGGACGACGGCTTTCCGGTAATGCCGCGCTACATTCTCGGCGTACATGCCGAAGGAAACGAAGTGCGTACCGCAAACGGAAAATTTCACACTACATATCCCTCTGGTGAGGCCGCGGCATTGTCGATACGGCTGCGCGCCGACGCCCGTGGCGCCGCCATCGAATGCGGGGGAAGCAAAGCCGACGGCATCATTGAAATCGATTTCCGCACAGATCCCGCAGGAATAATAAGCGCATCCGTCGACCGTCCGACAAATATTCTGCGACAATCGTTAAGAGCCGAAAGCCGGCATCCGTCGCGCAACGCACCGTTCTCCGACGCGGACGGACTGACAGCTTACATGAAAGAATCATCCGATCCCGTCGAGGGGATATGGGACTATCTCGACCGTGACATTGACCCCGTGCGCTGCACACTCGGAGCATTCTACCGACTCGCTACCGTCAGCACAGGCAACGGAAACTACGAAATATACTCCATCGATAAAAAAGGAAAAACAGCCCCTGTCTATAAAGGGCTGTTGATTCCAAGTATATTCATGAACCACTACGACCTACAATGGCTCGACGCCCGCGGCCACATGCTTACAACCGACACAAGCGCAGGAATCGAAAACGGCTCTGTGCTCACACTTTCATTTCCACTCCTGAAATCATCGGTACGTTTCAGCCGTATGCGGCTCAACGACTGAATCAGCCCCGCGCGCAAAAGGATATTCAAGCGTTGAATCGAGAAGCGACAATGTGTAATGCCCTTTGCTGCGGCTGACACTGAACACGGAGTCGAGCTGCTCCGTTCCCTGAAGATATTCGTAAAGTCCGGGAGGAAACCGGTCGAACAGAAGCACCTCCGGCAAGGGAATACCGTAGCCGTTGATACTTACCCAGTTGTAATCCTTGTCGAAAGTCATGCCGGGACCATCCTTCAGCCTGACACTGTAGACTCCGGAACCGTATGAATATGAACCGATGTCGCTTCCGGGATAATACTGCACGATAAACGAGCTTATACTTCCGGGCAGTTCGTCCCACAGACCGTTCTTATGGCAGGACGGAAACACTGCCGCCATGGCGACGGCCAGAAGGAGCGCCGCATACAGGCGTCGCATAGGATTGATGTGGCGTTCCATTTCCGTTCGGGTTTTAGTAATTTGTTTCCACGTCTACAAACGTATCGACAGTCGGCGTTCCGAAATCTATAGCGCCCATATCGGGATTCGCATTTATAACCACATTATATATATAATGATAGCCGGGCTTCCATTCCGTGACATTCGACGACGAAAGCGCGAATTTGAGCAAGCCGTCCTGTAGCGTGCTTCCCGGAACAAAATCCTCGGGAGGAGTATTCTGGTTCGGCCATAATTTCTGTCCGGTCTTGGCATCCAGAACCGAACACATCACAACAAGACAATTGTCGGCGCCGCTGCCCTCCGACTCATAGCGAAGAGGCTGTGGAATCATATACCTCGGTCCGCCCAAGGGAGTATTGCTCAGATCGGTAGGCGTAGGAGTCAGATCTATGGCTTCGTCCAGTGTCTGTGCCATAAAAATCGGATACTGGTACTGAGTGTTCAGATCCGTCCAGTTTCCGACCGTAGAGGCATCAGTCTGCATTCCCGGAGCGGTAGTGGCACGCGGAAAATTGAACGAAGCCTTGGCATAGAGATTCTTGAAGCCCACTCCGGTCAGTTTGACTGTCAGATTATCATTTGTAGAGCTAAGATTCACAGTCACTTTCGAAAGCGCATGCCTGAAATTGAGTATGACCTGGGCATTCTGCTCGCCCGCATTGCCTATGTTGCCTGTATTTACGGAATAAATCAGATCCTTGTCCGAACCGTAATTGCTGTAGGGCACAGGCTCCAGCGGGCCGGCACTGCCAACCCAGCCTTCGGGTGCATACGCAAAAAAGTCCACCGCACCTACAGGCCAGTATTTCAGCGGCGAGTAGGCCCATGTATTGGATGCGGTTTTTGTCACAGTCACATTATCCATAAAAATTTTAGGAATCGACGACATACCCGTGTACGCATACACATAAAACTCGTCAAGAGTATTGGTCGTAATGTCCGATCTGCGTGCAAGATGTTCCGTCCGCGCCTGAAAACGTATCTCGCCGTCGCCGGCAGGAAAATTTTCTTCAAACTCAGTGTTCTCGCTGCACGAAGCCACAGCGGCGGCTGCCACCGAAAGCAGAAGAAGATGTGCTGTCTTTTTCATAATAAATTAATTTATATTTGTATTTCAGATGAAATATCTATCGTAACGACTGTCCATCCGTCAACATCAACATCACTTCCTATAGGCGGAAGCTGCCCGCTGTCGGGAATGTCCAGACCTTTTAATATAATCAGAACGTTGCGGCTGTCTTCATTGTTCATTATCTGACGGCTAACATCCCGGCTAATCTCCACCGCAGTCCCGTCGCTCAGCCCTATCAGGAGCTTCAGAATATTGCTGCTTCCCGCCGTGGTGCCGAACGAACGCAGACAGCCTTCCAGCACATCATTTCCTGCCGCAGCCATGCCGAAAGCCACGGTAGAAGCAAGCGCAATCGGTGCTCCGGTCCACAAATTGCAGCCTCCGTCAAGACCGGAAAGCGAAGCCCTGACACTTCTAACCCGCGACAGGCCTTTCACATCCTCGACCCGCACGGTATAGTTGACAGTCATCAGATCAGGATACATGCGCACCCTGTACATCCCGCAATCCTTCCACTGCCCCGAATCATCGACATAACGCACACCGCAAGGCGTGACCTCAAGCCTTTCAACCCGCGCGCTGTAGAATCGGTCAGGACTGCGGCGCAGACCGTCCGACATAAGCCATGCCGAAGCCTCGAACGAGGCGGGGCTGTCCGTTCCCGTAAAGTCTATGTAGCGCGAATCATTGCTATAGGCGATCACGGCATAACAGCCCGTCGGCACACTTACTTTTCCGCCGTCGCATCCGGCCATCTCAAAACTCCACATAAGGCTGCCGCCTTCAAGCGGATAGAACAGCACGGCCATGCCTTCGGGCAGATCCGCAGCAGCATCCTCCCACTCAAAAGTCAGATTCAGCACACGCTCCGCGCCATAAGGCGCATCGATTGCCTTATGCCTGCACGAACACATGGAGCAGACAATACAAAATATCAGAATCCTATATATCAGGCCACGAATTTTCATAAATAATCAGGATGGTTATGACGCCCACGACCCGGGAACCATACCAAAGTCACTTCAACACCGGTAATGCCCCAGTATTGATGGAATGAACGGCGCACGGCAACATAAGAACCGCATTCCGGACGATATTTTATCTGCCGCCCGGCTGAATATCCGCCTTTAATCCCAAGATCAAGATTCAGGCGGCCGGAGATGCGGAACGAATATCCGTAGCCAAGACCCGCTCCATAGGTCATCCGCGGCGACTGGTATCCCGTGGCGCCGAACTCGAAGTCAAAAGTATGTATCGATCCGTATATTCCTATATGATGCCCCGTCAGTGCCCGCTTGCCGCCACGGTCGCCAATCCATACTCTGCCCTCGAGCAGGCCGCCGCATATACGCCAGTAGCGGTGGCGACTATCATTCGACCACCATGCTGCCACAGCGTCGGCTGCCACGGAAAAATGCCGCGCAAAGCCGACTTCAATTCCCAGCGAAGGAGTGAGTGCCGCATCATAAAGCATATTGGTACGCAAAGCCACACGAGGCACGCAATCGTCGCATGTCCCGCACTCCCCTTTTGCCGAAAGTGGAAACGCGGCGGCAAGCATAACAAACAGCGGCGACAAAAATCCTGATATGTGATGAAACGGGCGAAAAATCATTCATTACAACCTTGTGGTTAATCTCTAAACGACCCGGCTCCCGGTATTGTTCTGCCTGCGCTTCTCTTATCCGGACATTAATGCGAAAATACACTTGAATATGTACAAAAAAAATTGATTGTCTCGCGACAACCAATCTAGTTAACCTTAAATCTATACCATGAAAAACACATTGCAAATGTAGCGCCTCGGAGATAAACGTGCAAATATTTCCACAACAAAATGCGACAGCATTAGCAATCATTAACGCTTAAAGCGATTTTTAATCTGTTTTTAAGAACTAAAAGGGCGTTTTCACCTCCGTTCGATGGCAAATAGGCAAATCATGAATGCCACTTCGACAAACGCGGGCTTAAAGCGGAATTTTGCGTAACTTTGCAACCGTATTCCAAATTTCAACGGCCATGTGGGTTATTTTCGCTTTGTTTTCGGCTCTCGGACTCGGATTCTACGACGTTGTGAAGAAACTGTCGCTACGCGCCAACAATGTCCTGCTCGTACTGTTGCTCAATACCGTTTTCAGCACCTTGCTGATGTCGCCCGTGCTGGCCGGCAACCTGATGGCCGGCAGTTTCGGACTCGGCGACAGTGTACGCGGACATCTGCTCATCATCGTCAAAGCTGTGATTGTGCTCTCGTCGTGGCTTCTCGGATATTTCTCCATAAAGCATCTTCCGCTGACAATACAAGGTCCGGTCAACGCCACCCGCCCTGTGCTTGTGCTTCTCGGCGCACTGCTGATATTCGGGGAAAGACTCAATGCCCTCCAGTGGTGCGGTATCCTGCTCGGATTCGCGTCGCTGTATCTGGTGTCGCGCATCGGTGCCCGCGAGGGGTTTTCCATACGCAGTTCGCGCTGGCTGTGGATGGCCGGAGGAGCCACTATGCTCGGAGCTGTCAGCGCCCTCTACGACAAATACCTTCTCGGCTTATACCGTCCGCTTGAAGTGCAGGCCTGGTACTCGCTCTACCAGTGCATCATCATGTCGACGGCCATAGTGGTGATGCGCCGCACACATCCCGAAGCCGCAGGTGTCGCCACTGCTTTCACATGGCGCTGGACAATACCGTGCATATCGCTCTTCCTGACGCTTGCCGATCTGGCCTATTTCTATTCGCTGTCGCTCGACGGGGCAATGATCTCGATAGTGTCGATGATACGCCGCGGGAGCGTGCTGGTGTCCTTCGCCTATGGTGTGATTGTTCTTCACGAACGCAATGTACGCGCAAAACTCGCCGATCTTTCCATTCTGCTCATAAGCCTTATCCTGCTTGTCCTCGGCTCTGAATAACAAGCCTTTCAAAGCTTATTCTATCATTCCTTGGAATCTGTTAAAAAACACGGAGTGTGGAATTATTGTAGCAAAGAGTGATACGGTGTTTATCTTTGCATTGCAATTGCAATCAAAAACAGAAACACACCCTTTGCTATGAAATCCCGCATGAAATCACGTACACTGTCGCTCAACACCGCTTTTATATCGTCGCCCGCAGTCGCAGGCATTATCGCTTCGCGCGGCGCCGCCGTCATCGCCACCTACATCGCTGTTCTCACAATCGTACGTCGCAACGGCTGGCATGCCTGCTGGAACGACAGCACACGCGCCGAAGCAGCCGCCCTTACCGGACTTAACGCCGCACATCTCGACGCCGATATCGAGGCAATAGTAGCCGCAGGATTCTTCGACAGCGCCTTGTTTGCCGCACGCCGTGTCCTCAGCTCGCGACGTCTTCAATCGGCCTACCGCCGGCGACGCGACGCGGAAGCGATTCCCGAAGAACTGTCGCTTGCCCGCCCGGAGAAAGTCCGCAGTAAAAGACACGCCCGGCAAATGGAAATCCCTCTGCCGGAAAACCGCCGTCAGCGCCGCGAGCGCCTTCAGGCCGAAAAGCGCCTGCGCCGCAAGCAATCCCGCAACACGGGAAATGCAAGGCGCCATGTCCGAGGGGACACAGCGCCTTGAAGTTCAGTATATATAACTAATCAGATGCCGAGTTTGGCTTTTACGTCGGCTGTGATGTTGACCACGTCGGCGCCCTGATAGAGGATCAGCGACTGTTCGTTGGGGAACACGAATGTGTAGCCGCCTTCCTGACCTACAGCCTTAATTGCATCGGTCATTTTCTGCTGTATGGGAGCGCTGAGCTGCTCACTCAGGCGGGCAAGATCCTGCTGAGCTGTGTTGCGGAACTGGTCGACTTTGGCAGCGCGTTCCTGGATGTCCTGTATGCGGCGTTCCTTAATCGATTCCGGTGTGCTGGGATCGTTCTGGAGGGTCTGATAATCGGCATAGAGTTTGTCGAGTTCTTCGCGGAGTTTCTGAAACTCTTCCTCGTATCTCTTGGAGGCATCGGCAAGCTGGCTCTGCATTGTAGCCGATTCGGGCATTGCCTGGAATATCTCTTCGATGTTGACAGTTCCGAATTTCTGAGCGAAACCGGCAAAGGGGAGAGCGAGGAGGACTGCAAGAATGATTTTTTTGAACATGGTTGATGTCTATGATTTAATTATTGTTTGTTTGCGGTATATTGTCAAGACACAAAGGTAATAAATTTAATTTGAATATCCCAATTTGGCCAGGACTTCATTGCTTACGTCGATTCGCGGCGATGCGTAGACAATGTCGCTTGCCGATGCGCGGTCGAATATTGCCTGATAGCCGCGTTCGTCAGCTACTTTTTTCACGGCTGCATAGACGTCGTCCTGAATGGGTTTGAGCAGGCTCTGGCGCTTTTTATAAAGTTCGCCTTCGGGTCCGAAGTATTTGTAACGCAATTCCGTGGCTTCTTTTTCTTTTGCCACGATTTCTTCCTCGCGACGCTTGGCCTGTTCGTCGGTAAGGAATACTTTGTCGGCCAGATAGCTCTGGTAGAGCGTTTCGGCCTCGCGGCCGACGGCTTCGACCTCACGCTGCCAGCGCTGCGAAAGCTGATTGAGCTGTTCGTTGGCCATTTCGTAGGAAGGTACGTTCTTCAGTATATACTCCATGTCGACCATGGCGAATTTCTGTGCGGATGCCGCAAAGACACCTGCCACGGCGAGGATAATTATTGCCAATGTCTTTTTCATCTGTCTTTGTTTTTTTGTGGTTTCTAATTCGGTATTATACTTATTAAGACACTTGAAAGCCCAAAAGGTTTATTATCCCGGCTTCCGTAGTGCGCCGCTTAGAATTCCTGTCCGAGTATGAAGTGGAAATGGCTGCCGCCTTTTTCACCGCCTACCTTGTCGAAACCGTAGGCCCAGTCGATACCCATCATGCCGACCATGGGGAGATGGATGCGCACACCGGCACCGGCACTGCGTTTGAGGCTGAACGGATTGAACTGGCTGACGGATGTCCATGCGTTGCCGGCTTCGAGGAATGCCAGGGCGTAGATGGTGGTCGTGGGCTGCAACATAAGCGGGAAGTGGAGTTCGAGTCCCATGCGGGTGTAGGCATAGCCTTCCTGCCCCCATTTGGTAAACACACCGTTGTCGTAGCCTCGCAGGGCGATTGTTTCGGTAGCGTATGTATACGAGCCTGACATGCCGTCGCCACCGACATAGAATGTTTCGAAAGGCGACTTGAGATACTTGTTGAAGCTGCCGAGCAGGCCGAAGTCGAAACGGGTCATCAGCACCGGCGTCCACTGCGGGTCGTTGCTCAGAGGAGTATAAGTACGCGATTTGAAGCGTATCTTCCAGTATTCTATCCAGCGGTAGAGTTCTTTCTTCGAATCTGTGGTGTTGGCATCGCGAAGGGCTTTCCAGTCCTTTTTGCCTGTGAAGAGTTGCGCGGGAGGCGTGATCTGCAGATTGAGTGAGAACATCGAGCCGCTACGGGTGTAAAGCGGATTGTCGATCGACGTGCGGGCAAGAGTCAGGCCGAGCACGATAGCATTCGACGTACCGTTGTTCATATAATAGAGATAGTCCCAGTTTTTGAGGTAGTACCAGTTGTAGCCAAGTTCGGCGGTGAACGTGAAGTAGTCGTCGGGCCACTTCAGGCGCTTGCCGAATCCGACGTTGACGCCGACAAGCTGAAGAACCTTATTGGGGTCAAGCGATGCCTGATAGCTGTTCTGGTAATAGTCGTTATAATAGTTGTTCATTCCGGGATAATAGCTCATGCCCATGCCGTAAAGTCCGGACGACGACCAACTGTTGTTGTAGAAAGAGTTATTCACACCGGTCTGACGGCTGTAGTAAGCCGAAACGGAGAGAGAGTTCGGACGTTTGCCGCCGAACCAGGGATCAAGGAACGAGAGAGAATAAGCCTGGTAGTAGCGGGCGTTGGTCTGCGCGCTGACGGTGAATGTCTGTCCTTCGCCCTGCGGGATTATGCCGCGGTATGTCGAGGGATAGAAGAGGTTCTTGATGGCGAAGTTGGTGAATTTCAGAGAGAGCTTGCCTATGATGCCGGTCTGTCCCCAGCCCAAGGAGAATTCTATCTGGTCGTTGGCTTTCGATTCGAGGTTGAACACGATGTCGACAGTACCGTTCTCTTCGTTGGGTTCGGGCTGTATGTCCATCTTCTCGGGGTCGAAGTGACCGGTCTGCGCGATTTCGCGTGCCGAACGCATAAGGTCTGACTTACTGAAGAGCTGACCGGGTTTGACATAAAGCTCGCGGCGCACCACTTTCTCGTAAAGACGGTCGTTACCGTTGATCACAACATTATTGATGCGGGCCTGCGGACCTTCCATCATTCGCATCTCGATGGTGATGGAGTCGCCCGTGACATCGCGCTCGATAGGCACAAGGTTATAGAACAGGTAACCGTTGTCCATGTAAAGGCTGCTGACGGCATCGTCGTCGTCAGTCAGGCGCTTTTTCATCAGCTTCTGGTTATAGACATCGCCGCTCTTCATGCCGAGATAGTCGGAAAGCAGCTCGGTGGGATATACGGTGTTGCCCACCCACTGGATGTCCTTTATATAGTATTTTTTTCCTTCGTCGACGGTGATATGCACATCGACAGTCTTTTCGTCGTAAGGCACGACACTGTCGGCCACAATGCGGGCGTCGCGGTAACCTTTCTCGTTATATTTCTCAAGTATGCGGTTCAGGTCGTCCTGATAGTCGCTCTCGACGAATTTCTTCTGGCTGAATATCTTCCAGATGTCGGTCTTTTCGTTTGTTTTCTTGATAGCGCGCTTTATCTGGCGGTCGGACAGCACTTCATTGCCCTCAAGATATATTTTGTGGACCTTCACTTTGTCGTGCTTGTTGACTACAATATCGACGATCATCTCGTTCTGATGTGACAGGTCCTCGCGCAGATTGATGTTGACCGTTGCATTTCCGAAACCCTTGTCGGCAAAATATTTCTTTACGATGGCCTCGGCACGGTTGACGATATTCTGTGTGATCTGGTTGCCTTTCATCAGCTGCAGGCGTTCCTGAAGGTCGTCGCGTTCGCCTTTCTTTACACCGATGTAGTTTACCTCGGCAATACGCGGCTGGGTGCGGAGCACCAGCGTGAGCCATGCTTTGGAGCCTGCGGTCTTGTCGAGGCGTACCTGAGCCTGCGAGAACAGCCCCTGTCGCATCAGGCGCTTGACGGCGTTGGTGATGTCGTCGCCGGGAATGGTCACCTTGTCGCCGACCTTGAGTCCGGCATAACCGAGGACAATGAAATCATCGTAGTTCGGGGCACCTGTCACTTTGATATCGGCAATCTCGTAGGTACGCGGCATCGCGGAATAGACGACCGTCGGGTTATAAATAGTATCATTCGCCACTTGTGCGCGACCGGCAAAGGCCGCAGCGCAAAGGAAAGTGACCAAAAATGTCAGTTGCTTGAATCGCATAATATGATAATATCGGCTCTGGAGTCGGCCGTGGGTTGAAGTGTTACGTGTCGTGATGGGTTTCTATCGTTTTTCTGTCGGAGCGACATCTAAGTCGCGGCTTGCTCAACCTGCTCGCCGGTCATTCCGAAACGCCGTTGCCGGCGCTGGTATTCGACGATATGGCTGAAGAAATCGGCCTTTCCGTAGTCAGGCCAGTATGTAGGTGTCACTGCAAGTTCTGTATAAGCGATCTGATAGAGCAGGAAGTTGCTCACACGCATGTCGCCTCCTGTACGGATAAGCAGATCGGGATCGGGCATGTCATGCGTGCACAAGTTGGCTGAAAGCAATGATTCATCAATATCGCCGACACTCATGCGTCCGTCCCTGACTTCTGCGGCGATCCGCCGACAGGCTTCGACAATCTCCCAGCGCGACGAATAGCTTAAAGCCAACACCAGCGTCAGCCCCGTGCATCGTCCGGTGTCGGCCATGCAGCGGCGCAGGCGTTCGAGCGATTCCGCCGGCATACGGCCGAGATCGCCTATGGCCGTAAGGCGTACATTGTTTTTTATAAGGTCGGGAGTTTCGCGTTCGATAGCCGTAACGATCAGGGCCATCAGTGCGTCGACTTCTTCCTTTGGACGGTTCCAGTTCTCTGTCGAGAATGTATATAGGGTCAGGTAAGATATTCCCGTTTCTGAAGCGGCCTCCGTGATGCGGCGGACCGTGTTCACGCCTTCGACATGTCCGGCCGAGCGGTCGAGTCCGCGGGCTTTGGCCCAACGGCCGTTGCCGTCCATTATTATGGCGACATGCCGCGGAAGTCGTTCGCGGTCAATCTGTCCGGCTATTTCTTTTGCATCTTTCATTTCATTGTTGGCGTTATGGCATTGCGGTCAGTCCACATAGTGGCATGTCGAGCATCGTTTGCCGAATTCGTAGCTTATCCCGACAGACAGACGAGAGTACCAGTCGGTGTTTTTGTAAAAAGCTGTCTTTATCTGGTTCAGGTCGCTGAGCTGCGCGCTGTCCATGTGGTCGGCAAAAGCCTTTGTCATGGAAAATTCGGCATGTAGGTTAAGGCGCTCGCGCAGCTTGAATTTCACGCCGAAAGCCATGGGTAGCGTCGCGGCCACGCATGTCTTGCCTCCGCTGCCGCCTATAGCCACACCTACGCCTATGGCAAGATAAGGCGACCAGCGCCTGAGGCGTTTATAGGTTTCACCTATCCCGAATGCGAAAAAGTTGAATTCTCCGCGAGCGGTAAGCTCATATACCTGAGAATTGAACGAATAGACGGCATTTTCAGGCAACACATCTTTCATACCCTCCGTACTTCCGTTGAGCGACAATGTGGACAGCATGCCTCGTATTGCGAAACGGGCATTCGGAAGATAGCCGAACATCAGATCGCCGGCAAAGCCCGGACGCTTGAAGATGTTGGACGAATTGGCATCGCCTATATATCCGCTCATGCCCAGACGAGCGCCTATGTCGTATTTATAAGGTGTTTCCTGCGCCGAAAGGGTCGTGAATAACGCGGCTGCCAATGATACGGCGACGGCTACCGCCCGCAGACGGAAGCCGTATTGCCGTAAGGCTTTCAAGGAAGCTGTCATCACACCCATGTATATATCGCTTACTGTATAGGCTTATATGTCATACGGTTTATTACACCACGCCAAACGGTGTCGTGGCATAGACCTCCGGCTTTCTCTCCTCCGAAAAGATAGATGAACGGGCAGTCCCAGTCTTCGACAGGGCGTGTTGCCATGGTCGATATCCCAGGCGACATGGGAGCCGCAGGAACGCGTAACTCTTCGACAGGCATTTCTTTCCACAGCGACGCTCCGGAACGCGAAAGCGGGTAACGCACGGGGAAGACCACAGCCTGCGCACGAACCGATGTCGGAATATAAGACGGCAGCTGAAGCAATGAATCGCCCTTACGCCAGGTGACGCCATAATCGGTGGAGATATATACGTTGCGGTTGGCAATGCCGCCGGCATCTTTACCGCCTAAAGCGAAGAGTGTCGTGTATTTCGTGGTAACCCACAGTGCGGAGGTCCTGAATGTGAAATAGGGGAACAGAACCATGCCTTCAAGTGCGGGAATGGGAGAGATAGCGCTCAGAGGCATCAGGTTGCGACCGTCGAATCCCCATGCCGTATTTGTCAATCCGCCAAATGCCTTGCGTCCGCCGATAAAGACCATCTGTTCCGACTGTGACATGGGGAAGGAGAAGTTTACAGCCGGCGATGTGCCGCTGACCGGCATATCGGCCGGAATAGCGATATCGACAGAGGCCGGATAACTTTTAAAGCGCCATGAACCGTTGTCGTCGCAGGCTCCGACAATCCCGTCGGCGTATGCTCCGTAGATATGACGCATGGCTATGCCGGTACATTCTGTCCATGCACTTCCGCTGTCGGCAGAGCTGTAGAGCTGCCCGTCTGTAGAAAGTATGTAAAGGGTTCCGTCTGCCGCTGCCGTGAAGCTGTCGATGTCGGGAGTGAATCCGAACGCGGGATTTACGGTCTGCCATTCGTCAGCCGAGGGATCGGCGGCTGTGGCTATGCAGAACGCGCCGGCGGCATCGGCTGTCAGGCAGTACACTGCATCGGCCGTGGCCGTCGTGTGCTGGCGCTGCGGTATCGCAAAATCACCCGGAAGGTCACGGTAGGCCACACGACCCCAGGCAAGGGAATCGGCTTTCTGGCGATGGACGTTGACTTTCACTGTATAAGTGCGCTCGACCTTGCCGTCGGGAGATTTCATGAACAGGCTGACAGGGCCGTTGCTGAAATCGATGCTGTCGTTGGGATTCGTAAGATAATCGCTTATTGAATCGGGCTTTCCGGGACGCGTCATTATGAAACGAGCTTCGGAAGCACCTTCAAGTGTAGTCATTTTCGGCACGAGTTTGTCGGTACGTGTGCCGAACGGAAGAGAATCGGCATTGAAAATCTGCGCACGCTGCAAGTCGATTGAAAAGAACACGGTGTCAAGTCCTGCCAGAATGCTGTCGTCCTTGGCGATGCTGAACGAGGTCACCGCGACACTGGTATATGTAATCTCGACCGGCGTATAGTCAGAATTGCAGGCGGCGCTGAATCCAAGCGCCGCAATGACTGCCGCAAGGCCGAAGCTTTTAGTTTTTGTCATAAGCGGATTTACGATAATTCAAGTTGCAAAATTATAATTTTTGCGATGAATTAGCGCAATGTATGCTTCGCAATTGCCGCTTCACAGACTGTTTTTATAGGTTTTTAACTGCCTTATCCCGCTTGTGCCAATAAAACATAATCCGATCCCAAAAGAATATGCGTATGCGGTCGACTACAGCGCAGGCCAGATAGACGGCCGCACAGCCGGGAATAAGCGCGGCAAACCATGCGGCGGCCCCGTAATCGCTGTAAATTATCTGCCACGCGGCCAGATAGAAGCCGAACACAAGAGGGTTTAGATGTATGAGCAGCACACTGTAGGCGGATTTCGCGAGGCTGTTGATTATGCGGCTCTTAAGTTCTATGTTGCTGAAAGCGACAAGCAAAGCGACAGATGCGGCGATATTGAGCGGCGAACTGTAGGCCATGAACAGGCTATGCGCCGATCGCGACAAGCCCGTCCCGTCGAAAAGAATTGTTCCTACACAATAAGCGATGGAATTCACCGTGACAATCAAGACATATAAAAATATGCCTCGCGACACTCCGATCTGACGGCGGCTTTCCTCCGACACATGCAGCTTCACATATCTTCCGAGCATATAAAGGCCTATCATTGAAATCAAAGAATAACCGCCGGCATATACCGTGCCGGGAATCCATCCGAAGACTGTCTGCAAGCCGAAGAATATCAGCAGATAGCGACCCATAGCCCGGCGGTCGAGTTTTTCCACGAACGCGTTCAGAGCCGGCGACACGAGCATCAGAAGCATGTAGCACGGCGAGAACCAATCGCCGGCAAAAGGTGTCAGATTTCTTAATACGGCACCATACGAAGCGAATCCTGCGGCAACGGCGACAATAGCGACAGCTATGCGCCAGAAAATTATCTGGAAAGCGAAATTCAGCACTCCGCGCACGCTCGGACGTATTCCGAAATAACCTGAAATCATGACAAAGACATCGACGCAGACAAGAGCAAAGCCCTGTAGCCACACGCGCAGGCCCGATTCGGCCGGGAGCGCCTTGAGCGCCTGGGCATCAGGCGCCCCGAGAGCAAGGAAATCGGCATGAACAATAAGCACAAGCATCATCGCCACAATGCGAAGAAGCTCGATATTGGATTGGCGCACAGTCGCTCTCCCGTTCTGTCCGGCAGGAGCTGCGCCCGGAATATATGTATAAGTCATTTCAGATGTGATGGTTCGATCGGTCTTAATTTAAAGTGCTACATTTCAGCGAAGCATGAAACAAGAGGGTTGTTTGAATACAGTTCCAATCGCCGTCCGTCGATCTCCGCCGTAGCCGCCGGACGGATTCCTGCAGGCAAGCGTGGCGCAGCCACCCCACCCTGCTCTCCAAGTCGGAACGGCGCTTTCTCCACGCGTGCGGCATCCCACAAAGCGGCGTCGATAAATGCACGGTGCACGGTCGCCCCGCCCTCGACAAGCAGCGATGTAATACCATGTTCTTCATAAAGATGCCTGAGCAAAGCGGCCAGATCGTCGTCGCCCGCAATAATTACTGGCGGCCGTCGTCCTGATTCTGTGGCGAATACCCTGAATCCGGCCGAGGAAGAAATACGTCCGCGACGGTCGAGTATTATGGCCTGCGGCATGCGTCCCGACGGCCACAGGCGCACATCGAGCCTCGGATTGTCGGCTATGACGGTTCCTGAACCGACAAGAATGGCATCGTTCAGCGAACGCAGCCTGTGAACGAGAGCCTGAGTCAGCGACGATGAAAAGCGTGCCGGCGAAGCATCGGCCGACGTACGCCTTTTGTCGATGAAGCCATCGGCACTCTGCGCCCACTTGAGGGTGACAAGCGGACGGTGCAGCGTATGGGCGGTCATGAATGCGGCGTTAAGACGACGGCATTCGTCGGCAAGGACATTTTCAGTCACCTCTATGCCATGGTCGCGAAGAATGGCTATGCCACGTCCAGCCACACGCGGATTCGGATCTCCCGCCCCGACGACCACACGCCCTACTCCGCTGTCGACCAAAAGATCGGCACAAGGCGGCGTCTTTCCGTAGTGCGAGCACGGTTCGAGAGTCACATATACGGTAGCACCGCGCAGGAGCGACGCATCAGCCACAGAGCGCACGGCATTGACTTCGGCATGAGGCCCGCCGAAACGGCGATGGAAGCCTTCGCCGATAATGCGGCCTCCGTCAGCGACAATCACAGCTCCCACCATAGGGTTGGGCGAAACCTGCCCCATGCCGCCGCGCGCCAGTTCAACGGCACGGCGCATATAGAATATATCCTTATCGGAAACCATGTTACAACTCGGAATAAGCCGGCGTGAATGTATCTCCAAGACGCGGGTTCCCCGTCTGAAGTCCTTTAGTAAGCCATGCCACACGCTGCGACGAACGGCCATGGTTGAAGCTGTCGGGAATCTCGCGTCCATAAGCTTTGCGCTGCAGATAATCGTCGCCGATCCTGGAGGCGGCATTCACGGCGTTCTCCACGTCGCCGGGTTCGATGGACGCGAACATCTCGTTGTCGATGCTCGCCCATACTCCCGCATAGAAATCGGCCTGCAATTCAAGGCGGACACTCATCTTGTTCGCCTCGCTCTCGCTCATGCGCGCCATGGCGTCGTGTGCCTCACCGAGAGTCCCCAGCAGATATTGTACGTGGTGCCCTACCTCGTGGGCTATGACATAGGCATAGGCGAAATCGCCTCCGGCTCCTATGCTTGATTCCATGTCCTTGAAAAAGTCGAGGTCGATGTAGACAGTGCGGTCGGCCGAGCAATAGAACGGGCCGACCTGCGAGGTGGCATGACCGCATGCCGAATTCACTTCACCTGTATAGAGCACCATCTCAGGACATTCGTATTCACCCCATCCCTGACGGCGGAATTCACGAGTCCATACGTCCTCTGTGCCGGCAAGCACTTTCGAGGCCAGTTCGGCCAGACGTTCGTCCTCGGCCGTGGGTTCGTAAGCCGACGATGTGTAGGACTGCGATCCCATGCCACCCATAAGGTTTCCTATCACGTCGCCGATGTTGCCTCCACCGAGCAAGGTGACGGCTGCAAGGATAATTACGCCGATTATTCCGCCGCCTATCCCTATCTTATGCCCCGACGACATGCCGCGGCGGTCGCTTATGTTGCCGCTTCTGCGGCGTCCGTCCAATCTCATAGCTTCATATCAGATAATTAAACGTCTGGTTTTAATTTACTCTCCGCCATACATCCGGCGGTAGTAGTCACGGTAATCGCCGTCGGTTATGTCTTTCACCCAACCGCGCTTGTCGAGATACCAGCGGACTGTGCGTTCAAGCCCGTTGTCGAAATCCACTTCGGGGCGCCATCCCGTCCGCTCCATAAGTTTGCTTGAGTCAATGGCATAACGGAGATCATGGGCCGCACGGTCGGCCACATAGCTTATCAGGTTGTAATCCATCTTCTCAGGCGATATGGCAGCAAGTTCACGGTAACGTGCGTCACTTTCGACAAGACGGCGAACTGTGTCGATAAGACGTCGCACGATGTCGATATTGCGACGTTCGTTGAATCCGCCGATGTTATACACTTCGCCGTCGGCACCGCCGAGGCGAACGGCCTCGATTGCACGCACATGGTCGTCGACATGCAGCCAGTCGCGCACATTTTCTCCGGCGCCATAGACAGGTATGGCTCGACCTTCGAGAATATTATTGATTACAAGAGGTATAAGCTTTTCAGGGAACTGATAAGGCCCGTAATTGTTGCTGCAACGTGTCACGCAGACAGGCATAGCGAACGTGCGGGCATAGGCCAGGGCGATCATGTCGGCCGAAGCCTTTGATGCAGAGTACGGCGACGAGGGATTGAGCGGCGTGCTCTCGCTGAATGATTCAGTGCCATAGGCAAGCGGGGCTTCGGCGCGTCCAAGACTGCGCCCGAGTTCCGCGGACAAACGGAAACCTTCGGGGCGGTCGATGGCAAGATGACCGTAGACCTCATCGGTGCTTATCTGCACGAAACGCTTCAAAGTCGGCTCATCGCCGGCCGCAATCTGCCCGTCACGCCAACGGCGCGCCTGCTCCAGCAGATTCTGGGTGCCGACAATGTTTGTGTCGATAAACGGCCGCGGATCGGCGATGCTTCGGTCGACATGGCTCTCGGCGGCGAAATTTACTATATATGCCGGTCGCTCACGCCGAAGGAGCGATGCCACGAGTCCGCTGTCGGCGATGTCGCCACGAACAAACACCACCGTCCCGGAAGCGATTTCGTCGCTTAACGACGCCAGACATCCGGCATAGGTCAGAGCATCGAGCACCACCACACGCGGTGCGGGAGAAGCACTGACGAGAGCCTTGACATAGTTGACGCCTATAAAGCCTGCGCCACCTGTAACGAGTATTGTCGGTTCCATCTTTATTCAGTCTTTATCCATTATAACAATGCAAAGATACGAAGTTTGACAAGCGTATTTCATTTTTCAGATCTAAAAAAACATCAAATCGACGTTATTGATGATACTGAATCACTCCTTGCTTCATATCCTAAATAATGGCAAAAATACGCAAAATGTTTTTACTGTACCAATTGAATTGTTTTCAGATTGGTACAGTGTCACGGCTCTTTCATTTAAGATTTCGTTTCATTCTCGACAAATGTGTTATTTTA
>ERZ778503.583-NODE-583-length-29520-cov-8.872323_pt1 | contig 29520 bp, 22 predicted proteins | sample MGYA00510047_ERZ778503 | MGnify/ENA primary metagenome ERZ778503 (study PRJEB29527, sample SAMN07138965) | mouse gut metagenome | material: feces | host: mouse | place: China:Nanjing | collected 2016-01-25 ... | reverse complement strand
CAGGTCGGTAAAGCCTATCTAACATAATCTCAGGAAAATTTAAACAGGCTCTTAATTGTTAATTATTAATTGTCTAATAGTCTAATAGTCTCATAAGTGGTTCCTTGCTTATGACACTACGAAGGTACGGCAAGCTATACGCGCCACGATTAATGCGGCACGAAGCACGATAGACCCGGGAGCATCGGCCTTTTCGCAGGCTACTTCGTCCAGAAGTTGGGAGAAGTAGGCGGTATGCTCTTCCCACTGGCTGTCAATCAGGATGACTTCCGTAGGCGATTGTTGCAGGAATAAGAACATATCGAGCACTTCGCCGCTGAGTTTTTTGAAGAAAGTGTCGTAGTCTTCCTAGCCTTTGATGGGCGCGGCGGAACGGTACTTCCAGCGTGACTCGGCGGTGAGTATGGCGAAGCGGCTGTACAGTCCGTTGTCCAAAGAAGGGATGAAGAAAGCAAGCTGGTTGGGGGTGCCGGTGAATGAGAGAGCCAGGTGCGGGTCTTCGGCACAGATAATCTGGTCGTCTATCTTGTAGTCCGTCGATATGGGTTCGTGATGGAACACGTCGTCATGATGTCCGCACTTTTGTTTCATAGCACCGGATATCATATCAAGTTCGGAGGTGTTGATGATGAGCCCGAGTTTGCCGTTGATTTTCAGACGTCTGATCAGCTGGTTCTTGGATGTGTTGGGGGCGCCGCAGAGATATAGGTATTCGGGCTTGTATGATAGGTCAACGTATTGATATCCAGAAGATAAGCCTTTTTGCAATTCTTGGCGGGTATATCCGTTTCCTACAATTTCCGCTGCCATAACAGATGTTAATTTTTCAAGTTCTTCTTTTGAAAATCCTTTACGTCGTTCGCTTCTTCCCAAGGCGAGCATGGACTCGTGCCGGTTTTCTTTCTGCCAGGGGTGATATCGAAAGAAAGTGTGGACGAAGGCTTCGATATATCCGCGGGCTACGTGTTCTTTTGCTTCACGGTTGATAATGGTCTGATTCGTTAAATAGTTGTAGCTCAAGGTGGATTTATTCCCATAAAGATAAAAAAATAGAGAAAGGTGGTACTCCTTTCTCTATTTTTTTATTTATCGGATGGATAAAATATTATACTAAGTGTCCTATCCACTCTTCACGGTCGCCCGGAAGAAGGTCGATGACCGGAATTTCCACCATAGTGTAGCATCCCGGCTGTTGTTTCATCGAAGCGCGTGCCACGCATACCAATACCTGTGCGGTCAGTGCGGGGTTGTTGATGCGCATATTAAATTCGAACAACTGGTTCTGCGTTTTTCCCGATACGCCTTTGCGAGTGAGATTTACACCGTGTCCCATGTCGAGCAGCGCGTCTACGCTCGGGACGAGTTTCACGTGCGTCTCATCGTTCGCGAAGTAAGGGTCTGCCTTGATGGCGGCGGCCACTTCTTCAAACTTGTATCCGTCTTTCAGTTCGATGTACACCATGCGGCGGTGGATTCCCGTACCGGTGGGGATGGTCATGGAAAGGGCGGCTTTCACTCCGTCGACGGCTTTCACGGCTACGGTGTGTCCCATGCTCATGCCCGGGCCGAAGTTGGTGTAGGTGATGCCTTTCGGGGCAATCGCTTCGAGCATCGTACGCACGATGGAGTCACTTCCCGGGTCCCAGCCTGCGGAGATGATGGATACGGCTTTGTGCTCTTTGGCGGTTGCGTCCAGTGTGCGGCGCAGGTCGACGATGCCGGTGTGGATATCGAAACTGTCTACGGTATTGATGCCCATAGCCAGATATTCTTTTGCATATTTCTCAACGCTGCGGGTGGGTGTGCAAAGGATTGCCACGTCTACGCCTTCCAGCTCTTTAATGTCCTTTACTACTGCGTAGTTTGCCAGTTCTTCCGGTTTGTTCTCTGCTCCCGCACGACGGACCACTCCGGCTATTTCGAAATCAGGCGCTGCTTGTAGCGCTTCAAGTACGTAGTGTCCAATATTGCCATAACCGATGATGGCAGCTCTTACTTTTTTCATTCTTTTATTGGTTTTATATGAACATTTTTCTTTGTTTATGTCGCAAAAATAAACAAATTATTAGGATGGATTGTTTGCGGGCGGCATTATTTTTATTTTTTTTAGATTCGCTACGGTTTGCATGGGATACGACTCGTGCATGCGTCAGATTTTAACCGTCGGGCTCTTAAAACGGATAATCTGTAGAAAACGAATAATCTGTAGAAAATGGGATAATCTGTGGCGGGAAAGTTTTATCTTTGTTCCCATTATGATAGAATATATTAGAGGCGAGCTTGCCGAACTCAGTCCGGCAACCGCGGTAATCGACTGTAACGGGGTGGGGTATGCCGCCAATATATCCTTGAATACCTATTCGGCTATTCAGGGAAAGAAAACTTGTAAGTTGTATATTTATGAGGCGATTCGTGAGGACGCGTATGTGTTGTATGGCTTTGCCGAAAAGCAGGAGCGGGAGATTTTCCTGTTGTTGATTTCTGTTTCAGGCATCGGCGGGAATACGGCACGTATGATTCTTTCCGCCCTCTCGCCTGCCGAATTGGTGAATGTAATCAGCACCGAAAACGCGAATATGCTGAAAACGGTGAAAGGTATCGGTCTGAAGACGGCGCAACGTGTGATTGTCGACCTGAAAGACAAAATTAAGACGATGGGAATGTCTGCCGTAGGCAGCGTTGCCGGTGCGGGTGGCATGTTGCTGCAAACTGTCAATGCGGAAGTGCAGGAAGAGGCTGTGGCTGCGTTGACGATGCTCGGTTTTGCCGCTGCGCCTTCGCAGAAGGTGGTGTTGGCCATTATGAAGGAAGAGCCGGATGCTCCGGTGGAGAAGGTTATTAAACTGGCTTTGAAACGACTGTAATAATTGAAACGATTGAAACGACTGAAATGATGAAGGAACAGAAGATTTATATGCGGACATGGACTGAGATGCATGGCCGTGCAAAGGTGATGGCTACGGATGAATGGTATCTTAATCTGGTTAACGAACTGTTGCCGTTGGTGGCGAGCTCTTATATGTATCAAGGCAGGGAGATGGTGGAAGACCAGCGACGGGTGGCTTTGTCGTGTGCCCTGTATCTGGAAGATTGCGTGGCGGACGCGGGAAACTGGCGGGAGTTCATTCATTGGCATAAAGAGAATTACGGTCGTTACCTGCCGTTTCATTCATTGTCTGCGGACTACTTGCCGGATGAAATCAACCGTGAGGACATTGCTTTCCTGCTGTGGGCTGTCAATTCGCCGGTCGGTGATGGTTTCGACTGGGTGGAGAATCCGATGAACAAGGATTTGCTGGAGTTTGCGGACGTACTTTACGAGCGTTTGGATGCTGTTTTCGAATCGGCTCCTATCAGCGAACATCTTGCTCCGGGCTGGATGATGGAGACGGAGTTGATGCGGAAGAAACGCCGGCCTCTGCCGGTGGCTTTGCCGGGAGAGAAGATGCCGGCGAATGTGGAACGTTTCTTAGAGGCAAGTAATGGAGAACCGCTCATGTTCTTTGGTTCATACAATGTTCTGAAACTCTTCTTTATCAATTCGTTGAAGTGGGAAGATGAGGAAGATGCCCTGTTGCCGGATTTGGCGGAGTTTGATAATTTCGTTGTTTACGGCAATCCGAAAGGGTTGTTGATAGGTCCTGATGTAGCTCAGTTTTTTGCTGATAAGAATAATCCGTTTTATAGTGTCGAAGAGGCTGAGGAAGGGGCGTATGAAATGTTCTGTGAAGAAGGGTTGTGCCCGTTCGACTTGCTGAAGTATGGAATGGAACACAATCTGCTGCCGGACGCACAGTTCCCGTTCGAGAACGGAAAGGCGCTGTTGCAGGAGAATTGGGATTTTGTGGCTCGCTGGTTCTTGGGTGAGTTTTATGAAGGAGAATAAGGAGTAAGCTATGCCGATAAAAAAAAGTAATAATCCTTTTGCCGGAAAGGCAAAGTCAGGAGCCGGGAAAAAGAAGAGTACCGGAAAACGGATAGGAAAGTCGAAGAAGGAAAAAGCAAATAATCAGTTGAATAGAAGGGTGAAGTAAGGCTATGCCGTTTTAAACTTTGGAGACTATGCCGTTTCTCTATATGAGGAAACGCTGTTTCTTCGGAATAAAGAACGCTATGATAGAATAGACGGGAACAGTTGTTGATATGAAAAGTCACCATTGTTCCCGTCTGTCTTTTATTTTTTCTTGAAGGTGCTTCTTTTATTTTTCGGTCGCTGCTTCCTGCGCTTTCCGTTCCTTTTTCTTATTGATAAATCCGATTTTCAGATTGGCTTCTTCTTGTTCTTTCTTAATCTGCTGCATGGCGGAAAGAATTTGCGCCAACTCATAGACAGATGCCGCAGCCTGGCGGTCGGTCTCACTCATGGTTGTCTTGTAGGCACGGTCGCCGAGGTATTCTACGCGTAGATTCTTGTCTTTGTTGAGGTTGATGAATCCGATAACGTTTCCGTCCGCTCCCAGTTTATAGTCCGCTTTCTCTATCTTTTCATTCATGTCTGTCGTTTCGTAGCTGTCGTTGGAAGCCGGAGTTTCGGCAAAGCTGCCGTCGGGGGCAATCACTTTGACGCCTACATGATGGATATTGCCTGCACCACAATAGATGGAAGTCATGCTCATGTTGCCCAGTTCGTCCACCTGGAAGCGGAGAAAGGAGCGGTGCATGTTCTTTTCTATGCTCTGTGCAGGGTGGAGATAATTGCCTGTCTGCTGGTATTCGGCGTCCTTTTCGAGGATGAATTTGTCTTTGATGGCGTTGAACGCTTCGGTCTTTGCCTGGAAGGCGCTGTCGAGATAAGCGAGAGTCTTCTGCTGTGCCTTTGTCTCTACATCGAGCATCAGTGCCTGTCCCGCTTTGCGTGCTTCGAAGGCTTTGGGGTAGAGGATTTTGATACTGTCGATTTGCGACTTGGCTTCTTCGTAGTCGCCACGTTCGTAGGCAGCTTTGGCAACCGCCAGTTTCTCATTGGCTTTTTTTTCAAGCCCGTTGCCGCAGGCAGCCAGTGCCAGCGTGCCGCAAAAGAGGATAATCGGTTTTTTCATCACAAGTCTTATTTACTATTTTATTGTTTACGGTTTACTGTTCAGGACAGACAGGCTGTTTCTGATTCATTGTTCACTTATTAACGGCAAAAGTACGAATATATCCCTTATTTTTGTAATTTTGCATCCTCAAAACGTATAACTAAAAGGAATGATAGAGTTGACTCAAGAGGAATTGAAGCAGCAATTCAGCGAACCCATCTTCGGACAGATAGCCGAAACGGCGGATACGCTCGGTTTGGAATGCTATGTGGTAGGCGGTTATGTTCGCGATATTTTTCTGCAACGTCCCTCTAAAGATATAGATGTAGTAGTTGTAGGCAGTGGAATTGAAATGGCGGAAGCACTCGGCAAACGTCTGGGACGGGGTGCGCACGTTTCTGTTTTCAAGAATTTCGGAACGGCACAGGTAAAATATAAAGCTACGGAAGTGGAATTTGTCGGTGCGCGCAGGGAGTCCTACCAACGGGATTCGCGCAAACCGATTGTTGAGGACGGTACGCTGGAAGACGACCAGAACCGTCGGGATTTCACTATCAACGCCCTTGCGGTTTGTCTCAACAAGGCGCGTTTCGGCGAACTGGTAGACCCGTTCGGCGGTTTGGATGATATGAAGGAGAAGACGATTCGTACTCCGCTCGATCCGGATATTACTTTTAGTGACGACCCGTTGCGCATGATGCGCTGCATCCGTTTTGCTACGCAGTTGGGCTTTTATATTGACGACGATACTTTCGACTCGCTTTGCCGCAATAAGGAACGGATTGAGATTATCTCCCGTGAGCGCATTGCGGATGAACTGAACAAGATTATTCTTTCGCCGATTCCTTCGAAAGGGTTTGTCGACCTCGACCGTAGCGGATTGTTGCCGTTGATTTTTCCGGAATTTGCAGCGTTGCAAGGGGTGGAGACACGGAACGGGCGTTCGCACAAGGATAATTTTTATCATACGCTCGAAGTGTTGGATAATATCAGCAAGAAGACTGATAATCTTTGGTTGCGCTGGGCGGCGTTGCTGCACGATATTGCCAAGCCTGTCACGAAACGGTGGGAGCCGAAGGCGGGATGGACGTTCCATAATCATAATTTCATCGGTGAGAAGATGATTCCGGGGATTTTCCGGAAGATGAAGTTGCCGATGAATGAGAAGATGAAATATGTGCAGAAGCTGGTCAGCCTGCATATGCGCCCTATTGTCATTGCGGATGATGTGGTGACGGACTCGGCGGTGCGTCGTTTGCTTTTTGAGGCGGGCGATGATATTGATGATTTGATGATGCTTTGCGAAGCGGATATTACTTCCAAGAATATGGAACGCAAACAGCGTTTCCTGAATAACTTCCAGTTGGTACGCCAGAAGTTGAAAGACCTGGAAGAAAAAGACCGGATACGTAATTTTCAGCCGCCTGTGAGTGGAGAGGAGATTATGGAAATCTTCGGTTTGCAGCCGTGCCGGGAAGTAGGGGGGCTGAAAAGCGCGATAAAGGATGCTATTTTGGACGGAGTGATTCCCAATGAATATGAGGCTGCCCATGCTTATCTGATGGAGAGGGCGAAGAAGATGGGGTTGAGGCCGGTTGATAAATAGATATTCTTTATAAGAATAGGAGGTTTGTCAACAAGCAGGAAGTAGAAGTATACTGGTAATATAACTCAGGCTCGGATTACACAGATTAAAGTAATTTAAATTCGTGTAATCCGAGCCTGAAATATAATAATCACTTATTTCTTTATCAGTGCAGTTGTTATTCGGGCAATGTCACAGAGAAATATGGATTCGGAGTATGTTGCTCAAAGATGATGGCTTTCATCTTTTCTACGATGTCCGGATGTTGGAGTGCTATGTCGTTATCTTCGTGAATATCAGTCTTCAGATTATAAAGTGAAGGTTTTCCCTTTTTGACGATTAGCTTCCAGTCGCCCATGCGTACCGCTATCTGATTCGTTTCATTGAACTCCCAATACAGGAAGTCATGTTGCTTCTGTTTCTTCTTGCCCAGCAATGTCGGAGCGAAAGAGATTCCGTCGAAATAATCCACGTCTTTCTCCTTGTTGCGGTATTTCTTTTCGTAGTTCTTGATGCCGGCTATGTCGCAGAATGTAGGCATTAAGTCGTAGAAAGCACAGATGTGGTCGTTCACCTCACCGGCAGGCACGCGTCCCGGCCAACGGGCGATGAATGGAATGCGTATGCCGCCTTCGTGGCATTGGCGTTTCAGTCCGCGCAGCTTTCCGTCTCTGCCGAAGAAAGTGGGGTCGGCTCCGCCTTCTTCGTGAGGGCCGTTGTCACTGGAGAAGATGACTAATGTGTTCTCGTCCAGTCCTTTCTCTTTCAGCTTCTTCAATACTTCACCTACGTAATAGTCGAGGCGGGTAATCATGGCGGCAAATTGGGCGTGGGTATGCGTGATAGCGTTGTAACGTGAGCCTTCACTGCCTTTGAATTCTTTGTCCGGGTCGAATTTTGCCTTGTATTCGTTCAGGAGGGAATCTTCCGGCTGAACCAGTTCCGCATGGGGCAATGTGTAAGTGAATACACCGAAGAAAGGCTGTTTGGCGTCTTGTTTGTCGAGCCATTCCATTGCTTTCTCATGAATCATGTCGGCGGAGTATTGCGGGCGTTTCTGGTATTCGGGGCCGTACATCGGATATTTGATGTTTTCGTCCATGATGACACGTACTACGCCCGTATCGCCCAGCGCTTTGCTGTAACGGTTGAGGAAGTTGGGATAGTAGAGGTGAGCCTGGAACTGGCAGATATAGCCGTAGTATTCGTCTATGCCCCGTTTGTCGGGAGTGGAGCAGGAACCTTCGTAGCCGCCCGCCCATTTGCCGAACATACCTGTGGTATAGCCGTTGTCTTTCATGATTTCCGGCAGGATGATGTGGTCAGGGTCGTAAGGATGCTGTCCCACTACGGAATATTCTTTGTTATTTCCGTACATGGTGATGGGAGAATTTCTCCAATATTCCTTGTTGCCGCGTACTTCGCAGTGGCCGCTGTGCTGTCCTGTCATGAATGAGGCCCTCGAAGGAGCGCTGACAGGGCTGCCCGCATACGCTTGCGTGAAACGTATGCCTTCGCTTGCCATAGCGTCAATATGGGGAGTGCGTATGAACGGCTGACCGTAGCATCCCAAATCTCCATATCCCATGTCATCACAGAGGATAAATATAATATTAGGTTGGGAGTTCTTCTTCTGTGCATTGGCGGATAGAGCGGATAAGAGCAGTGTACCGCCAACTAGTGAGATTGATTTATAATCCATTATGTTGTTTGATTTTTTTTAGTTGAATGTCTGCTTTTTTTTAAGGTTGAATGTACGAGTATTCGGAACTATTTGCCTATTATATCCTTTCCATCGCGTACGCTTTGGAGAATATTTTGCAGTTCAGTCACCTTTTCAGGCATTTTGGAAGCATAGTTGGTCACTTCTTTTACTTCCTGCATTTTGTAGAGTTGTGGCTCTTTGGAGTTTCCGGTTTCTATTTTCGGTCCCCACTGAATCATTTTCGGGCCGTTGCTCGGTTCGATGTATTTCCAGTCTTTGGTGCGGACAGATAAAGTTTGGTTGGCAGCTTGTTCGATAACCCACGGACGGTCTTTCTTGTCTTTGCCCAACCAGCTTCCGAGGAAGTTGTAGCTGTCCGGTGCTGTGTTTTTGGGCATAATGGCTCCGGTCAGTGAAGCGAGAGAAGCCAACCAGTCGATTTGTGAAACCAATAAGTCCGAAGTCATGCCTTTTTTCACTTCGGCAGGCCAACTGACAATGGCGGGGATGCGGGTTCCACCTTCGAACGCGCTGTATTTGTTACCTCTCAGCGGTCCGGCAGGGCTGTGTCCGTTGAGGAGTTCTTCAGCTTTATCGTCATATCCGTCGTCTACTACCGGTCCGTTATCGCTTGAAAGGATGATGAGGGTGTTTTCTCTCAGTCCCAGTTTCTCCAGTGTGTTCATGATTTCACCGACGCAATAGTCAAACTGTACGATAGCGTCACCTCTCAGCCCCATCGGGTTCTTGCCTCTGAAACGATCGTGAGGGAAGCGGGGAACGTGTACGTCGTTCGTTGCGAAATAGAGAAAGAAAGGTTTGTCCTTGTTTTCTTCGATGAATTGGATGGCGTGGGTGGTCAGTGAGTCTGCTATATTCTCGTCTTTCCAGAGTGCCTTGCCACCGCCTTTCATATAGCCGATACGGGAAATTCCGTTGACGATGGACATGTCGTGACCGTGGCTGGGTTTCAGGTTATACAGCATTTCAGGATTGCTTTTTCCGGTAGGTTCGCCTTCAAAGTTCTTCTGGTAGCTTACTTCGATAGGGGCACTGGGGTCGTAGTTGGCTACTTTCCCGTTTTCGATATACACACAGGGAACGCGGTCGGCTGTGGCAGCCATGATGTAATGGTAGTCGAAGCCTAAATCGCCCAGTGCGCAGGGCAGGGGAGCGTTCCAGTCTTGTGTGCCCGCCTTATCGCCGAGTCCGAGATGCCATTTGCCGATGGCAGCGGTAGTGTAGCCCGTACTTTTGAACATATCCGCCATCGTGTACTGTTCGGGACGGATAATCATTCCGGCGTTTCCGGCAGCTACGTCCGTTCCTTTTTTGCGCCATGCATATTCGCCTGTCAGCATGGAGTAGCGGGAGGGGGTGCTGGTTGCGGCAGTGGCGTGGGCGTTTGTGAAAAGGATTCCTGATTTAGCCAGCCGGTTGACGTTGGGTGTTTTTACGTTTTTGGCTCCGTAACATTGCAAGTCTCCGTAGCCGAGGTCGTCGGCGTAGATGAATACGACGTTAGGGGCTTTTGACTTTGTCGGTACCGTGTTTTCCGGCGTTTTGTTCGTTGCGTTTACTGCGCAAGCAATAGAAGATGCAAGGGTTAGAATCAAAGGTTGTTTCATCATCTTGTTAGGTGAATTAAATTGATTAAAATATTGATACAATGGGCATGTCTTTCAATATATGTATAAAAAATAAATGATTTTGCTTTGAATAACAGAGAGCCTCTTCTGGTGTTTGAGGCTCGTTATAGTATGTTTTGAATGCTCTTGTAACGAAGAAATCAGCTTAATTCGATAATTTCCTCATTGCAATTAGTCAGCTTTTCGATACCTTCATTAGTGACTACCCAAGAGTTTTCTATACCGACAGGACCTACACCCGGAAGAACTATTTTCGGTTCGAGGGCAAACACCATTCCCGGCTCCAGTTCCTGCTTCATGCGGGGGGCGAGTACCGGTGCTTCATTGATTTCGAGTCCGATGCCGTGACCGATAAACTTGGCTTGCTGACCTGTACCCATGAATTTGTCTGCAAATCCGGCTGCGGTGGCAATTTCGATAGCTGTATCATATAGCTTCTCGCAAGGAACCCCCGGACGGGCTATGGAAGCAATCTTTTCCTGAATATCGAGGCAGACCCGGTGAGCTGTATAAGCCTCTTCGGATAGCTTTCCGATAGAGAATACGCGGCTCATGTCTCCCATATATCCGTTGAAGTTGCCGCCCAGGTCTACCATGACGCTTTGCCCTTCTTTTAGTAGGGACTTGTTGGTTCCACCCGGCAGGGCAGGGTCAAGACCTTGACCACCCAGTGCAAAGTCATACGGGGAAGGATAACCGGCATTGTCTCCGGTCAGCACACTGCCCATAAAGATTTCCATACTGCGTCCGAATACGCGGAAAATACCCAAACAGCCTTGCAGGCGCATCAGACGTTCTATCTCGATAGAAAACTCGATATCTGTCATGCCGGGACGATATACGCTCGGTATCAGGTCGTACGCTTTTGCGTGGGCGATGCCCGAACGGCGGAACATTTCGATTTCAATAGGAGTTTTTACACTGCGTGCCTGGCGAATCAGCGGGGTTCCGTTCACAACTTCCGCTTCTGGGAACAGGCTTGCCAGACGGCAATATTCCGTGTAGGGAAGTTCATCGCCTTCCAGCATTAACTTTGCAGGCATCGGCAATCCCTGTTCTTTCAGCAAATCGACAATTTGTTCCGGTTTGCGGATAGGGAAGGCATGTTCGCCTGTGATATTATTGGGACGTTTGAAAAATAGCAATGCAGGTGAGTGGAGAGGGAGATAAATATAACCGCTGACTACACAGCCATAAGTATAAATTAAATTTGCATTACAAGTGATTAGCGCAGCATCAATGCCCTGTAACGCCATCAGACTGCGAATCTTGTCGCGGCGGAATTTTAATTCGGGTTGTAGCATCTTTATTTATTTGTTACATGATTATTTGTTGTAGAACTATTGGTTGTTACCCTATAATGCCACAAAGATAATTAATTCCATGGAAAATATGGTTAATTTCAAAAAAAAATAGCGCTGCCCGTGTCCTGTCACAGGAGACGAGCAACGCAAACCACAAATACAAATACAACTAAACAAAGTCTTTCTTAGATAACGCCTTGTCCCATCATTGCGTGAGCTACTTTCATAAATCCGGCAATGTTGGCACCCTTCACATAATTAATGTATCCGTCGGGTTCCGTGCCGTACTTCACGCATTGCGTATGGATACCGTGCATGATTGTGTGGAGTTTTTCATCCACTTCGGCGGCACTCCAGCTCAGGTGCATGGCGTTTTGAGACATTTCCAATCCGGAAGTGGCAACACCACCTGCATTGACTGCCTTACCCGGTGCGTACATCTTCTTATGTTCGATGAAAAGGTCGATGGCTTCCGGCGTACAGCCCATGTTGGAAATTTCTCCGATACAAAGTACGTCATTTTTTATGAGATTTTGAGCATCTTCTCCATTTAATTCGTTCTGGGTCGCGCAAGGGAGTGCAATATCCGCTTTTACTTCCCACGGACGCTTGCCTTCTACAAAGGTTGCGTTCGGATATTTTTCTGCATAAGGAGCAACGATATCATTACCCGAAGAACGTAGTTCGAGCATATAGTCTATCTTTTCACCGCTGATGCCGTCCGGGTCATAGATATATCCGTCCGGGCCTGAGATGGTGATTACTTTGGCACCCAGTTCGGTAGCTTTGGTTGCTGCGCCCCAGGCAACGTTTCCGAATCCGGAGATGGCTACTGTCTTGCCTTTAATATCAATGTTTTTTGCCTGCAACATTTGATTGACAAAGTACAGGCCGCCGAAACCGGTAGCTTCGGGACGAATCAGGGAACCGCCGAATTCCAGTCCCTTTCCGGTGAAAGTGCCTGTAAATTCACGGGTCAGTTTCTTGTACATTCCGAACATATAGCCTACTTCACGTCCGCCTACGCCGATGTCACCGGCAGGCACGTCCATGTCGGGACCGAGATGACGCCATAATTCCAGCATGAATGCCTGGCAGAAACGCATGATTTCAGCGTCGCTCTTTCCACGTGGAGAGAAATCGGAACCGCCTTTGCCGCCGCCCATAGGAAGGGTAGTGAGTGCGTTCTTGAAAGTCTGTTCGAAACCGAGGAATTTCAGGATGGAAAGGTTCACGGAAGCATGGAAACGGATACCGCCTTTGTACGGGCCGATAGCGTTGTTGAATTGTACGCGATAGCCGAGGTTGGTTTGCACTTCACCTTTATCGTCTACCCACGTCACACGGAAAGTAAAGATGCGGTCGGGTTCCACCAATCTTTCTATGATTTTAGCTTTTTCAAATTCTGGATGTTGATTGTATATATCTTCAATGGAGAGAAGAACTTCTTTTACTGCTTGAAGATACTCAGATTCACCGGGGTGCTTTGCCTCTAGAGAGGACATGATTTTTTGGATATTCATGATACTATATTTTAAAAGGTTAATTCTGATAAAATGTCAACTAACTCACTGCAAATATAGGAATTTTTTTCAAAGTTGCTTATTCTGATACTTATATTTTGATTAAATAATGATAAAATGTAAGGTTTCTCTGGCAGATGTCTGCTTGTTCTTCCACCACTTTCGCCATCGGTTTGCAGGCACCGTGCCGGTTTTCACCGTATTCGCTGCCATCGCGAAGGGAATAAATCTACAAAATGATAAGAGATAAACAAGTAAACTTTATAAAGAAGATGATGGAAAATGAGATTTAAAGAATTAACTTTGCAAAATGTGATTTTGAAGAATGACGACTTGAATAAGAAAGGAGAATATTTTTTATGCTCAGTAAATATAAATTAAACCAGCTTTACTTCAAAGATACGCAATTTGCTAATTTAATGACCCGGCGAATTTTTAACGTGTTGTTAATAGCCAACCCTTATGATGCTTTCATGCTCGAGGATGACGGACGCATTGACGAGAAGATTTTCAATGAATATACTTCATTGTCTCTGCGTTATCCGCCCCGGTTCTCGCAGGTGTCTACGGAAGAGGAAGCGTTGGCTCAGTTGGAGAATATGTCATTCGACCTGGTGATTTGTATGCCGGGTACGGGGGATAACGACAGTTTTGACATCGGCCGGCATATCAAGGAGAAATACGAGCATATTCCTATCGTTATTCTGACTCCTTTTAGTCATGGTATCACGAAACGAATCATCAACGAGGATTTGAGCGCGTTTGAATACGTGTTCTGCTGGTTGGGCAATACCGACCTGTTGGTGTCTATCATCAAGTTGATGGAAGATAAGATGAATCTGGAACATGATGTGCAGGAAGTGGGCGTGCAGTTGATTCTGCTGGTAGAAGATGGTATACGCTTCTATTCTTCCATTCTGCCGAATCTGTATAAGTTCGTGTTGCAGCAAAGCCAGGAATTCTCTACGGAAGCTCTGAATGCGCATCAACGTACGCTTCGTATGCGCGGGCGTCCTAAAATCGTGTTGGCGCGTACATATCAGGAAGCGATGGAGATTTATCACAAATATCAGAATAATATATTAGGTGTAATCACCGACGTGCGTTTCCCGAAAGTGGAACGGGGGGAGAAAGACGGTCTGGCAGGTATCAAGTTATGTGCCGAGATTCGCAAGAATGATCCGTTTGTTCCTTTGATTATCCAGTCGTCCGAATCGGAAAACTCCTCTTATGCAGCGAAATATGGTGCGAGCTTTATTGATAAGAACTCGAAGAAGATGGACGTCGATTTGCGCCGTATCGTTTCTGACAATTTCGGTTTCGGTGATTTTGTTTTCCGCAATCCTGAGACGGGTGAGGAGATAGCGCACGTTCGTAATCTGAAGGAGTTGCAGAATATCCTGTTTGCCGTGCCTGCCGAATCTTTCCTATATCATATCAGCCGCAATCACGTGTCCCGTTGGCTTTATTCGCGGGCTATGTTTCCTGTGGCGGAATTCTTGAAGCCTATCACCTGGAGCAGTCTTCAAGATGTGGATGCTCATCGCCGCATTATCTTCGAGGCTATCGTAAAATACCGCAAAATGAAGAATCAAGGGGTCGTGGCGGTGTTCAAGCGCGACCGTTTCGACCGCTACTCCAATTTTGCCCGTATCGGCGACGGTTCATTAGGCGGAAAAGGACGCGGACTGGCTTTTATAGACAATATGGTGAAGCGTCATCCGGAGTTTGACGAGTTCGAGAATGCACGGGTTGCTATTCCCAAGACGGTGGTGCTCTGTACGGATGTGTTCGATGAATTTATGGATGCCAATAATCTGTATCAGATTGCCCTTTCGGATGCGGACGACGATACGATTCTGAGATATTTCCTGAAAGCAAAATTGCCGGACAGACTGGTAGAGGATTTCTTCACTTTCTTTGATGTAGTGAAGTCTCCGATTGCCATCCGCTCTTCTTCTTTATTAGAGGATTCTCACTATCAGCCTTTTGCCGGAATCTACAATACATATATGGTTCCTTATCTGGACGACCGCTATGAGATGTTGCGTATGCTTTCCGATGCTATCAAGGGGGTATATGCTTCGGTCTATTTCCGCGATAGTAAGGCGTATATGCAGGCTACCTCGAATGTAATCGACCAGGAGAAAATGGCTGTAATCTTGCAGGAAGTGGTGGGTAATCAGTATGGTGACCGCTATTATCCTTCCATGTCCGGTGTAGCTCGTTCATTGAATTATTATCCGTTGGGCGATGAAAAGGCGGAAGAAGGAACGGTAAACCTGGCTTTAGGATTAGGGAAATATATTGTGGATGGTGGCATGACGCTCCGTTTCTCTCCTTATCACCCGAACCAGGTATTGCAAACCAGCGAAATGGAAATAGCTCTGAAAGAAACACAAACCCGTTTCTATGCTTTGGACTTGAAGAACGCAGGGCATGATTTCTCTATCGACGACGGCTTCAACCTCTTGAAGCTTCACGTGAAAGAGGCGGAAAATGACGGGGCTTTGCGCTACATCGCTTCCACATACGACCCCTATGACCAAATTATCCGGGATGGCTTGTATTCGGGAGGACGTAAAGTAATCACGTTTGCCAATATTCTGCAACATGATGTTTTCCCGTTGGCACGTATTCTTCAATTAGTGTTGAAGTACAGTGAACAGGAGATGCGCCGTCCTGTTGAAATCGAATTTGCAGCTACGCTAAGCCGTGAGCAGGATAAGACGGGTACGTTCTATCTGCTGCAAATCCGTCCCATCGTAGACAGCAAGGAAATTTTGGATGAAGATTTGAACGAGATACCGGACGAGGATGTAGTGCTTCGTTCTTATAACTCACTGGGACATGGCATTATGAATGACATTTGTGATGTTGTCTATGTCAAGACCGACGGTTACAGTGCTTCGAATAATCAAACTATTGCCTGGGAGATAGAAAAGATAAACCAGCAATTCCTGAACGAAGGTAAGAATTATGTGCTTGTCGGGCCGGGACGTTGGGGAAGTAGTGACACATGGCTGGGTATCCCGGTGAAGTGGCCGCACATCTCCGCCGCCCGTGTAATCGTAGAAGCCGGATTGACCAACTATCGCGTAGACCCCAGCCAAGGCACGCACTTCTTCCAGAACTTGACTTCTTTTGGTGTGGGTTATTTCACCATCAATGCCTTTATGAATGATGGGGTTTATAATCAGGAATTCCTCAACGCACAGCCGGCAGTGGAAGAAACAAAATACCTTCGTCACGTCCGTTTTGAAAAACCGATGATTGTCAAGATGGACGGGAAGAAAAAGCTCGGAGTCGTCCTGATGCCGGGTATCGACAAATAAGTTCAGTTAACGCTCTCAACTAGAATAAGAAAAGTTCTGTTTTTCATATGAAAAACAGAACTTTTGTGTTTTCCCTCCTTAAAGTGGTCTGTTTTTTAGATGTAATATGCTAATTGTGTTCCTATTTTCATATTTGGAAATAAAACTTTCTTTGGATACTTTATTATAAAAAAGTAAAACTGTATTTTTGTGTCCAGTTTTATATATTTTAGAGATTCTAGAGAGATGAGTAACAGACAACTAGTGAAACTAGCTTTTTGTATATGTCTTTTGTCTCTGTTTTTTTCTTGTTCTTCAGAACGTGATGAAGGTAGTGAAGGAAGTGGGACATTACATGTACAGGTTAATGCAAATCCCGAGGTGGTAGTGGGAACCAATACCCGGGTGGGTGACGGAACAGAACAGGGAGTTCCTGATGTAAATGATTTCTCTTTTTCCATATTTAAAGGAGAAACTCTTCGTGGAAAATGGGCTACTTTGGCGGATTTTTTTGCGGATGATGAACTGACACTTCGTCCGGGAAATTATACAGCGGTTGCTTCGTATAGTGATGTCGAAAATGAAGGATTTGAATTACCATATTTTGAAGGTAATCAATCGTTTACTATATCGAAAGGAAAAACGACTAATGTGAAAGTGACTTGCTATTTAGCGAATGCAAAACTAAAGATTGCTTATACGGATGCTTTCAAAGAATTCTTTTCTTCCTACTCTTCCGAAGTTACTTCTTCTTTAAATAACATAGTAAAGTTTGAACAGTCGGAAGAACGCTATGGATATTTTAAACCGGGAGAACTGCAAGTCCGTACCACATTTCGCAAAAAGCAAGGTAGCAGTCAGGAAGTGACTGTGCAAGCAAAAACTTTTTTAGCAGAAGCCCGTCATGCTTATATTTTGACACTTGATGTGGATGCAGGTTCATCAATGTTGAATATATCGTTCAGTGACGATATTCCAAATCAGGAACCAATAACAATTGATGTTTCTGACGAAGCGTTAAGTGCTCCGGCTCCTTATCTGAAAGCGAATGGATTTGGGACAGAAGCATTGTCTGTTGTTGAAGGTAAAAGTGCCGAATCATCACAGATTTACGCATATTTGAATGCGGCTGGTGGGATTGCCCATTGTAATTTGACAACTCGCTCCAATACTTTGATTGAGCAAGGATGGCCGGAATCGGTGGACTTGGCTAATGTGCCTGCCGATATTTTAGAAAAAATGCAAGAGTTAGGATTGAAAATCGTAGGTCTAAGTGACAAGAAGGATAAGATAGCGATGATTGATTTTACGGATGTTATCCCTTTCTTGGAATATAAAGAAGGGGACGCAGAACATCTTTTCACTTTAAATGCGGTTGATATACTTTCAAAAACCAATGAAGAACCGTTGACTCTCAAAGTGAATAGTCTGGATAATAAGTTTGCAATTACTACTGGACCTACAATTGCTTATGGTACGACCAAAGTGAATGTGAATATGACGCTTGATGGAGATCCATTAAAAGTTAATTATTGGTTGAAGGTAGGTGATAGCAAGCAAGCTATTACTCCAAAGAAAATAAACTCTGATAAGGAACAACATCAACTGACTTTTGTTTTGCCTGAGTCACAGACTTCCGTAATGCAAATAGAAGCTAACTACCTTCGTCGGATGAAGTCGGTAGAAAGTACTGTTGAAGCTCCATTGTATACACTTAGTCTGGCTTATCCTGGTGATGTTTGGACAAAGAAAGCAACAGTACAAGTGGACAAAAGTATTGAGGACGGTTGGGAATTTTTATGTTTTAATGACGGGAAAGAGATAAATCCGGTTTATAGTGTTGATAATACTTCTGTGTCCATGACCGGATTGCCTGCAGGGGAGAAAATAGATCTTCGTATTGTGAAAAAGGATTTGGAAGGAGATATTGTTGCAGCTTCTGATGAATTGGAAATTAATACGGAAAGTGAATTACAGATACCTAATTCAAACTTTGAACAATGGTATGAGAAGTTTGTATGGAAATCAGATAAAATAAGTGGTATTAGTAATGGAAATCAGGAAATATATACTGCATATCCTTATTTAGAAGGTGAAAATGAGCCGTGGTGGGCAACACGCAACGATTTGAGTACAGCTGAATCCGATGATCAATCTTATTTTTATAGATATCATCTGAGTACTACCTATGTTAATTCTAACCATTCTGCTAGCTCAAAAATAGGAATTTCGAATAAACCGTGTAACGGTGAGTATTCTGCAGAAATAGCTGTTGTAGGCTGGGGGGCAGGAAGTACTTGTTCTAAAAAGAATTCTCCTAATTGTAGAAAGAAAACATCAGGTTGTTTGTTTATAGGTCAATATGATAAACAATCAGGAGAACAATATGGACATATATTTAGTTCTCGTCCTACTCAGATGTCATTTATTTATCGTTTTCATTCTATAAATGGTGAATCTGCTTCTGCTGTTGTGAAAATAGAACATCGTGAAGACGATGGAAGTATTGTTGTATTAGGTGAAGGTATGTTGGAATTGACGAGTTCAATGGCTACTCCTGTTGACACTCAGGGAATAGTTGGTATTGAATATAAGAATATTCAACTTTCACCGACACACATATCTGTTGAGTTTTTGGCAAGTACTGCTTCTACGCCATCTGTGAACGGATATAGTGGCAGTTTAGGACTCTTTGCTGGATATGGAGATACTAGAGCTATAGGTAATGTTTTGGTTATCGATGATCTGGTTTTAGAATATGCAAACTAATTTACATTAAATAAAAATGATATGAAAAAAATAATTCATCCGACATATTTGTTGCTGACTGTTTTGATAATATTAATGTCAGCTTGTGATCGCGAAAACATGGATTTTGGAAAAGAGTCCAATGATTATGGACAAGTGAATTTGGCTTCTATGGGACTGTCGGTAAATGTAAATGCTACTCCGGTATCTCGTGCTGAAACAGTAGATCCCAGTAATTATATAGTAGGCATCTATAATGCAGAAGATGAAACTTTGGTTTCGGAATGGAAATATAGTGAGCTTCCTGAGATTTTTCAGTTAAAGGTAGGAAAATATAAAGTGATAGCTCATGCTCCTAATGTTGGCATAGCTTTATTTGATGAGCCTTATTGTGAAGGATCGAAGAATTTTGAGATTCAGAAAGATCAGATTACTAATCTTGAAACGGTTAACTGTACATTGAATTGTATCATGGTGACTATCCAATATGATGAGAATTTCAGGAAATTGTTGGGGGATGAGGCTAATATTAAAGTTACTGTTAATAATAAATACTCTCTTAATTTTGAAAAAGATGAAACTCGTGCCGGTTATTTTCCTGCAGCAGCAAGTGGTAACGTAATTGATGCGAACTTTATAGGTGAGCTTGATGATGAACTAGATGTGCCAATTAATAAATCTTTTCCCAATATAAATATGGGTTCTCAATTGATTATTACTTATACATTGCGGGATGCCAATGGTGATCCGGGAACAGGAGGAGCTGCCAATCCGTCTGTTGAGTATGATGTTACTTGTGATATTGTAGAGTTGGATGGTTCTGTTCATCCCGGAGAGGAAGAGGGAATAGACGACTTTCCATCAGGAGGAGATAAGGAAGGTACTGACCCTACTGTGACAAGTGGTAATAAGAATTTTGATTTGAATACTCCAATTGATGCAAATGACTATAATGAAGAGGTTGATGGTCCTGTTGTTGTGAATTTGTTGGCTTCCAGAGGAATAAAGAATGTGATTGTGGAGATTACAAGTTCTGATAACGATTTTGTGGCAGCTGTAGTAGAGTTGTTTGGTGCTACGTCCTTTGATTTGGCAAACCCGCCGGCAGATGAGGACCATAAAAATAACTTGATTTCATTAGGTTTCCCGGTTGGAGATGAAGTGAAAACAACAGAGACGGTACCTTTTAATATTACAAAATTTGTTCCACTGTTGCAGGTATATCATGGCATGCATCAGTTTAAGATTACGGTGAAAGATGTAATAAATGCATCTGCTACAGCTACTTTGACGTTGAATACCAAGTAAAAGTGAGGCAAAGGAGTATGATGAAAAAGATTAATAAATATATCATTTTATCTCTGTTGGCTTTAAGTGGTTGTCAGAGTGATGAAAATGTAGGCTATGGTGGAGAAGGTACGCTTCGTTTGGGGGTACAGATGAAAAATGACTTGCAGGTAGTTGTTACTCGTTCTCTGACTGCCGATGAAGAAAGTGCCTTGGTAAAAGATTGTAAAATTCGAATTTATGATACGGATAAGTTGATTCGTAAATACTTGGGTACGGCAGAACTTCCGGAAGAAGGGATAACATTGCCTTCCGGCGAATACCGTGTACGGGTGACTGCCGGGGATTCTGTGGCTGCATCGTTTACCGAAAAGTTCTATGAGGGAGTTGAACTTTTCACTGTCGAAAGAGCAAAAGTAACCCCGGTAGATGTGATATGTAATATTGCGAACACAGTAACAAAAGTTGCTTTCGGTGAATCTTTGAAAACTGTTTTTAAAGAAGAATATGCTGTGTCAATAGCCGTAAAGGCAGAAAATGGAATATTGGATTTTAATGCGGATAATTTGGAAGCAATGGGATATTTTTCTCTTCCAGCCGATTGCGATACTTTGTTTTGCACATTTTCGGCAACTGATATTGCAGGACGTCCGTACACACAGGTTGATACTATTCCACAAGCGAAAGCAGCCACTCTTTATCAGTTGACTTATGAATACAAGGATATTGAGGTGGGAAATCCTGATACCGGAGGGGCTATTTTACATTTACGAGTGGATGCCACTCCGTTGGAAATCATTGAAGAAGAGGTTGTGTATTACCGTCGCCCGGTATTTACTGCTGCATATGGAGATGAAATCTTCAATCTGGATGCCACAAGTTATGTCGCTACTGAAAGTGGTTCGGATGTTACTATAAATATTACCGGCTCTTCTGCTTTGCAACAAGTGCTTCTTTCATCTGAACAGTTTCCTGAATTTTTGGCAACAAGTGAAAACTCTTTTGACTTGAAAAATCTGACAGAGGAACAAAAAACTCAGTTGACAGAAGGTGGAATACTGATTGATGAAAAAGCAGAATCCAAAGGATATGCATTGAATCTGATTCTGTCTGCTGATTTGATTCGGAAATATACGGTAAACGAAGGTGCTTATGCAATTAGCCTGACTGCGACAGATGCAAATAATAAGATGCGTACAGCAAACTGGAAGATGGTAGTTTCGGATGCTACCGTACAAACAGAACCTGTTCCGGTCTATGAAGTGTGGGCAACAAAAGCTACTCTGTATGGTACTGTTCTTCCCGGTCGTGAGCCACAAGGTGCATTGGCCTTCCGCTATCGTAAGGCGGATGAGCAAGATTGGAAAATAGTAGATGCTGTTCGTGACGGGCAGAATGTTCAGAGCGCGTCTGCTGTGACGGGATTGCTTTCTGACACGAAATATGAATATCAATTAATGGATGGTGATGTGCTATCTACAGTTGTCTGTACGTTTACTACGGAAAAAGCATTGCAACTGGAAAATAGTAGTTTTGAATATTGGTCGGGAAGTATGCCTGCCTATATTGCGACTTCATCTGCCGAAAGTGATATTTTTTGGGATTCAGGAAATCATGGTTCCAAATCTGCGAGTGTCGATATTACGGTTGCTGATGCTTCTATTAAACATAGTGGAACATATTCTGCTAAGTTAACTTCAACAGATGCCAAAGTTTTTGGAATCGGACAGTTTGCAGCAGGTAATCTGTTTGCCGGAAGATATTTGAAAACCATAATGGATGGATTGAAAGGAAATGGTGTCTTAGGTTGGGGGCGTCCTTTTACAGCCCGTCCGTCAGCTTTACGTGTCTATGTTAAGTATCGTCCTGAAGTAGTAACTAACAACGCCTTGCCTGAACAAGGACTTATTTCAGGGGAGCCGGATCAGGGAATCATTTATGTGGCTGTAGGTGATTGGCCTGGAACGGGTAGTGAATATATTTCGGGATATGAATGGGCTGTCGTTGCACAGACGGATTTTAATCATCCGGAAAACACACGCACTTTTGATCCGAATGATGAGAATATAATTGCCTATGGAGAGCGTATTTTTACGGAGGATGTTGGCGGAGACACTGAAATGGCGGAGATTATCATTCCTTTGGATTATCGAGATAACACCCGTTTGCCCAAATATATCGTGATGGTTGCTTCTTCTAGTCGCTATGGAGATTATTTTGCCGGAGCTGTGGGGAGTATAATGTGGATAGATGATGTAGAACTAGTGTATTAACCATTGATTATCAAATAAATATTGCACGTGAAAAAGTTTTTAATATATCTCTTGTTGATAGTGGGTATGACTGCTCAGGCACAAGAGTTTAAACGTAATATAGAGGCTCACACCTTTGTTCCGAAAGGGCAATGGATTGTTGGCAGTTCGGTTTCTTATTCCGAACATAGCGAGCAGAACTATCAGTTTCTGGTAATTGATGGTTTCAATTCAGATGGATATACCTTTAAGGTGAGTCCGATGTTTTGTTATGCATTTAAAGATAATGTGGCTGCCGGAGGACGTTTCTCTTATGGACGTACATTGACAAAATTGGATGGAGTGACTCTGAATCTTGACGAAGATACCAAGTTTGATGTGAATGATATGTATCAATTGAAGCACACGTACAGTGCCATTGGAATTCTTCGAAATTATATCAACATAGGGACGAGCAAACGTTTTGCTCTTTTCGCTGAAACCAGGTTGGAGGTTGGTGGAAGCCAGTCTAAAGTAGTCACAAAGGATAATACTTCACTAAGCGGAACATATTCAAAAACTACAGATTTTGGCTTGGGAGTCGCTCCCGGTATTGTTGCGTTTATAAATAATTTTACGGCAGTTGAGGTCAGTGTTGGGGTTCTTGGATTGGATTTTAGTAAGGTAAAACAAACTACAGATCAAGTGTATGTCGGAGAGCGTTCGTCGAGTGCGGCAAACTTTAAAATTAACCTATTCTCTATTGGATTAGGTATAGCATTCTACTTATAAGAAAGAAATAATGAGTCGATTAATCTATATATGTGTAATGGTTGTGTTGGCTGGAGTACAGACACTTTCGGCACAACAACGGGATACAGTTATAATACGTGATACCATTTATTTGGATAAAGCGGAATTGGAGAGGAAGAAAGATGTTGTAGAGAACACTAACTTGATTCATATCAAACCAATCGGACGCTTTGATCGTGGAATTGTAAGTTATCGGTTTATTCCTAAGAAAAAATGGATTGGTGGTCTTACCTTCTCCTATGTTAATTTTGATAGTGATGACAGCCGTTTGCTGTTTTCTATGCTGAAGGATTTTGATTGTAACTTTAAAATGTTTTCAGTTAAGCCTTTTGTTGGTTATGCAGTGAAGGATAATGTTGTAGTCGGAATGAAGCTCGGATATAATCATACAATTGCTGATTTAGGAAATATATCGCTTAATATTGATGAAGAGTCGGATTTCTCATTGAGTAATATGAGATATGCGGAAGACTTGTATTCCTTTGGCTTGTTCCACCGTTCGTATGTCGGGCTTGATAGGGGAAAATTATTCGGATTATTTAATGAGACGACATTAACGTATTTGAATGGGACATCGAGTTTTGCCAGAGGAGAAGGAGCGGAATATAAGCGGACGGATACAACGATAAATGAATTGCATTTGGGTATCAATCCGGGCATCTCTGTTTTTATAACACAGAATGTTTGTGCAGAGCTTTCTTTTGGAGTAGTGGGTTTCAAATATAGATTGGAGAAACAAAGCAATAATTTGGGAGAAACTGGAAAACGACGGTCTAGCGGTGCTGATTTTAAGATCAATCTGTTTAATATAAATATTGGTTTAACTTTTTGCATGTAATGGTGATGCGTATTATATATAATTTATCTCTTAGTGCAGTAATCGTATGTTTACTGCAAAGCTGTATCAAAAATGATATAGGATATCCGCAGATTGCATTATCTATTATAGAAATGCAAGTGACTGGACAGCAAGGGAATGCTCTTGTTTCCGAAGAAAACCGTACAGTCACACTTAATATAGAAGAGACGCAGGATTTGAAAAAAGTTCAGGTTACTGCTTTCACTGTGACGGAAGGTGCTGAAAGTACACTTGCGGTGAACGATATTATTGATTTGACGAGTCCTTATAAAGTAACATTGTCACTTTATCAAAATTATCAGTGGAGTATCCTTGCCAAGCGTAATATAGATCGAACTTATAAACTCCAAAATCAAGTTGGGGTATCTGATATTAATGAAGAACAGCGGTTGGCTGTGGCATATGTGACAAAAGACACAAAGTGGAAAGAGCTGCAATTGCTTGAACTGAAGTTGGGACCGGTAGGAGCTACTTATAATGGAAGTACTGAAATACCTTCTTTGAATTGGACTGTATATTCCAATTACGCTTCTGCCAAAATCTTGGTGAAATATAAAGATTTCTTTGAAGAAGAATGGGAAGTGCGTGCTTATCGTAAAGATAAAAATGCTGAAACGAAGCAGGCCGATGGATGGGTGAATGTAGCATGGTTATATGGTGAAGGGCTTGAAGGAGAGGATAATGGGTTTGAAATCCGTGAGACTTCCGCACTTGAATGGCAAAAAGTAGATAAATCTTATATAACATTTGATGGAGCGGCATTTACGGCTTGTGTTCCACACCTAAAGGCGGAGACAGAATATATTTGCCGAGCTTATTCCGGAACTGACTATGGTACAGAACTTTCCTTTACAACAGGAAAGGCGGTAGAAATTCCGGGCGGTTTGTTCGAGGATTGGAGTAAAGAGGATAAGGGCAATAACAAGATACTTTGGAAACCATGGGCAGAAGGGATGGAGAAAGGGTATTGGGATACGGGTAACAAAGGTGCTACTACTGTTGGCACCAGTAATACGATTCCGGTGTTTGATACATGGAATGGCTCGGGTAAGGCTGCACAGTTGAAATCTGTTTATATTGTATTGAAATTTGCTGCTGGTAACTTGTTTGTCGGAGATTATTTGAGAACAGATGTTACTGATGGAGTGCTTAGTTTTGGCAAGCCATTTACAGAACGTCCCACTCGTCTGAAAGGACATATTAAATATACAAGCGTAATTATCGACAAATCAACTTCTGAATTCAGTTATTTGAAAGGTCGACCTGATTCTTGTTATATTTATGTAGCTTTAGGTGATTGGGATGAACCTGTGGAAATTCGAACTAAGAAGAGTGAGCGTAAATTATTCGATAAGAATGACCCGAATATCATTGCTTATGCGGAATTCATTTCCGGAAAAACTATACCTCAATACACAGAGTTGGATTTACCTTTAGTTTATCGTTCTACTAGTCGTGTTCCTAAATATCTGGTGTTAGTATGTACGGCAAGTAAGTATGGTGACTACTTTACTGGGGGAGATGGCAGTACTTTATGGGTAGATGATTTTAGTTTGAAATACGATTATGATGATTAGTTTCAAAATTGTGTCCTTCTAATGAAACAAAGCGTTGTAAGCGTCCGACATGACGTATTGCTCCCAACCATAATAACACTGACTTTCGCTGCTGTAATCCAAAACTAAAAACATATGTATAGCAGCAGTGATTTCGAAAGGCTGTTCATCCGCTACAAAGCGGAAGCCATGCCACAAGGCGAGTCCATACTGGAGTTCTGTTTGAAGAACAAAGTACCCCTCGTGGTGTAGGATCAGTAGTATAGCTACCGCCCTCAATGTGAGCCGCAACAGCGTGGCGGATTATTGTCTTTATATTGAAGAAGCCGGGTTGATAGCCCAGCTTCGTGATGATACGGAAGGAATACGCGGATTGGGGAAAGTAGATAAGATATATCTTGATAATACCAATCTGATATACAATCTTGGAGGAGAACAGTCGGAGATTGGGAATGTTCGTGAAACTTTCTTTTTCAACCAAATGAGGGGCAATCATGACGTTGTGATTTCCTCTGTCTCGGATTTTAGTATGGATGGTTATACGTTTGAAATGAAATCAGTCGATACCAATCGGTTAAATATAGGTTTGTCTTGAAAAAACTATCTCATTTGGGGGTTAAAAATGGGAAGTCTGGCATACAAATCTTAAAAATAGAACATAAAATACAAAGAATAGACCTTGCGAGGGTAAATGCAAAGTCATTATTTTGCACTCGATTTTTTATCGAAAAAAGATTATTAACTAACAATGAAAATTATGAAGAAAAGTTTGTTGTATTTGTTTATGCTCGTTTGTTCTGTGACTTTGTTTACGGGATGTAGTGACGATGACGATGCTGTTGTTTATCCTATAGATGCTGAAATTGCCGGAGTTTATAAAGGAACATTGGATATTTCTTTGGATGGAACTACAATAGGATCTGATATTCCTAAAAATATAACAATATCTAAGGCAGGAGATGCCTCTGTAAATATGGAATTGAAGGATTTCAATTTTATGGGAATGGACTTGGGTACTATTGCTTTGACTGAATGCGCTTTGGAGAAAGATGGAGACAGCTATCGTTTTACAGGAAAGCAAGTATTGAATGTGACACAATATAATTTGACTGGTGATATTAATGCCCAAGGACATATCTCTGGTAATAAAGTAGTAGTTGATTTGGATATCGCTGCCAAATTGGGTGCTTTGGAACAGGCTGTGAAAGTGGTATATGAAGGTACTAAATTGACAGGTTCGGAAAGTAGTGAAGCTAAGATTGCAAGTTTCATCATTGACGATGAGGCAGTGGTAGAACAACCAGTTATAAATGAAGAAGCTGGTACGATTGTTTTTGCTGTTAATGAGAAGGCAGCATCTTTCAAGTTTACTCCTATTATTGAAATATCTGAAGGAGCAACTATTACTCCGGCTTCCGGTGTAGAACAGGACTTCTCGAATAATAAGAAAGTGACTTATACTGTGATGGCGGAAGATGGAACCGTGAAAGTTTATACGGCTTTTGTAGAAGGTACTCGCAGTGTATTGAAATATTCCTTTGAAGAATGGGGTGAACAAGCTGATGAAAAGAATCCTGATAATATGAAATGGTTTTCACCTCTTCCGTTAGATGAGTTGGCTACAGCCAATAACGGTGTTGCATATTTGAAAGGATTTGATTTTACAAATCAGTATAATTTGACTTACGGAACACTGGAGGAGAAAGAAGCCGGTTATAAAGGTAGTGCTGCAAAATTGATAACTCAATATACGAAAGGTGCAGGTTTCGGCATGGCTCCTGCCATAACGCCGGGTTCGTTGTTTACTGGTAAGTTTGATTTTCGCATGGTGTTAGATCCCAAGGAGCAGTTGACATTGACAAAATTTGGTATTGCTTATGATAAGAAGCCTCTTTATTTTAAAGGAGCATATAAATATGAAGCTGGAGAGAACTTCGTAGATGGTTCGGATAAGGAGAATGTGAAAGAAAATACAGGAGAGACAGACCAATGTGGAATTTATGCCGTGTTGTATGAGGCTACGGGTAAAGATGGTCAAGAAGTGGTGTTGGATGGAACCAGCATAACCAATTCGGAATATCGTGTAGCTTTGGCAGAAATAAAGAGCGGTGTAGATACGGAAGGCAAGTGGGTAGAATTTAACGAAGAATTTACTTATTTGGAAGGTAAATCTTATGATTCTTCAAAGCAATATAAAATGGCTATTGTTTGTTCATCAAGTAAAGAAGGCGATTCGTTTAGAGGTGCCGTTAATAGTACATTATTTGTTGACGAATTGGAAATTGTTGGAGAATAATTGCTGTATGAAATAGAATAGTAGTTAGAAGTTTGTTTTAAGAAATTCCTCTCACTGCATTTTTTGTTTTTTGAGGAATTTTTGTTTGCAATCCGGCACAATCACTCCCCTAAAATGCCATTCAATACAGGATGTAGAAATGGATTCATTCCTTATAGTGTACAGGAGAGAACATTGAATACATTCGCTTACATTCATTGCATATTCCGTTTGTCCCATATATTGTGGGAAAGTATTCCCTATTGCTAGGGAAAAGATTCCCAATTAATAGGGAATAAATTCCCTTAATATGAGGGAAAAAATTCCCATAATATGTGGGACAACCGAAACTACTGTTTGTCTTCAACCGGGAAAAGGGGGAAGATTATGTTTGATAATAAGATTTCCTGAAATAGTATGAGAATAAAGGAGAATCATCTTCAACTGTGGATGTCTGACAGGGCGTTGACATGTGACAGCAAAATTGCCGTTACCTTGCTGTCACCACGTGCTGTCACACGATTAAATGTTTGTAATCAGATGATTATGTACCAATGTGTGACAGATGACAGATAATTTTCATTTTTTTATTTTGTAGAGAGTTGGCCTTAAGTTTAAGTTATAAATGCGACAGTTGATTGAGAAGATAATGAATAATCACAGAATCACACGGTAGCAAAAATCTTCTTTTAAATTGTGATAATTCATTTTCAAGCGTTATCTTTGTGAAATCCAACAGATAAACTTATACCATAATGGCAAAATATATCAATCCTTTCACGGACGTCGGTTTTAAGAAAATCTTCGGTCAGGAAGTCAGCAAGGACTTGCTGATAGATTTTCTCAATGACCTTCTTGTGGAGGAGAAAAGCATCACCGATATCACTTTTCTGGATAAGGAGGTCTTGCCCGAGTATATGGGCGACCGTGGTGTCATCTACGACATTTACTGTACGACTGAGAGCGGCGAGCAGTTTATTGTCGAGATGCAGAACCGCCAGCAGGTCAACTTCCGCGAACGTGCTTTGTATTACCTTTCCCATGCCGTTTCCCGTCAGGGCGAGAAGGGTGCCGACTGGCGTTTCAACTTGAAAGCTGTTTACGGTGTTTTCTTCATGAACTTCCGGCTGGAGAATATGCCCCACAAGCTTCGTACGGATATCGTTCTTTCTGACCGTGACACGCACGAACAATTCTCCGACAAGCTTCGTTTTATTTTCATCGAGCTTCCCTCTTTCCGGAAGGAAGAGGAGGAATGCGTGACAGATTTTGAACGTTGGATTTATGTACTGAAGAATATGGAAACATTGAACAGAATGCCTTTTAAGGCGCGAAAGTCGGTATTCGAGAAGCTTGAAAAGATTGTCGACATCGCCTCTCTTTCCAAGGAGGAGCGTATGAAGTATGACGAGAGCATCAAGGTGTATCGTGATAGTCTGGTGACCATGGAGTTTGCCGAGCAGAAGGGGAGAGCCGAAGGCTTGGCGGAAGGGATGGCGAAAGGGATGGCGAAAGGTAAGGCTGAAGGTAAAGCGGAAGGTAAAGCTGAAGAACGCCGTATCATAGCCGGTCAGTTGAAACGGATGGGCATGTCCTTTGATGCTATCCGCGAGGTGACGGGACTTTCCGATTCGGAAATCGATGCTTTAT
>ERZ778503.582-NODE-582-length-29534-cov-4.867363_pt1 | contig 29534 bp, 27 predicted proteins | sample MGYA00510047_ERZ778503 | MGnify/ENA primary metagenome ERZ778503 (study PRJEB29527, sample SAMN07138965) | mouse gut metagenome | material: feces | host: mouse | place: China:Nanjing | collected 2016-01-25 ... | reverse complement strand
AACATCGTTTACAGGAATATTCTTCAGAAACAGAACCGGTACAATCTGATACTTATCGGCAAACGGCAACATGGCAGCCTTTCGCATAATCTCAGCTGTAAGCAGTTTCCCATTTTCCTGCGTAGTCCATTTACACTCACCTATAAGTAAATATTTCTTATCTAACGATTCCGCCATCACGTCAAACTCAACTTGCTCCTGTTTCTTATCTGCGTTCAATACCGTACCCCACCAACGCCTTGCCTTGCCGTACAATACATCCCTGATGACATTTCCTGTAACAGCACAACGACACAGCCGCTCCCACTGCATGCTCACATATTCACTGAAATGTGCATCAAGGGCATGTTCCACCGGATTTCGCCGTCCAAGTTCTATAAACGAACGATTGGGCACAACAAACTTATAATAGAAAGCCATAAACGGATCTGAAATCTTATAAATACTCTTTCTTGCTGTCTTTTCATTTATACCAAACGGCACATCTTTTTCCAAAAAGCCAAGATCTATCAGCTTTTTCAACGGACGTGACAGGTTTGTAGCAGGCTCATTGCAGCGTGACGCTATTTCAGACAGCCGTGTTGCACCGCTTCCTATATACGACATTATGGTAGAAGTCTTTATAATATCCTTCACATCATCCTGAAACAACTTTACAGGCTCTTCATATAAAGTTCCATTCACAGAAAGGATATTATATCGCAAAGCATCGTCAAGAGAGGCATTTCTCTCACGCAGTTCCCAATAACGTGGGACACCGCCCCAAACCGAATATTCCTCCACTGCTCCCACTGCATCCACTCCCAAAGCCTCACAGACAAACGGCAAGCGTATAGGCATAAGCCTCATTATAACATCTGCCCTGCCATAAAGCGGCGCTGTGGAATCGAGAAACAGACCATACATCATATTCTGTGATGAACCGCACACCACAATATTATATTTCAATTGTTTCCCGTCAATGAACTTTTGCAACACCGACGGTAGCTCCGGCGACTGTTCCACTATATATGGGAACTCATCCAAGCACAACGTAAAACGCCTGTCTGCCCGATAATCCAATGCTCTCAGCAATGTCTCCCAATCGGGATATACCACCTTGTCAAAATCTGGAAACACCTGCGCAATCACTGTTGCCAGCAACATTCGCTGATGCTGTCCTTCCGACCGGTCTGCAAGAAAATAGACATCATCATCGTGCAACACTCTTTTGACAAGTGTCGATTTACCCAATCTTCTGCGACCGTATACAACAACAAAAGATGATTTGTCACGCGAAAGGGCACTCACAAGACGTGCCGTCTCATCCGTTCTGTCTACAAACTTCATATTCCAAAATAAATTATGCTCTGCAAACATAATGATTTTACAGCATAATTCCAAATATTACCACAACAATTATATTTGCTGCCCGATGATAATACCAACAAAAACAACAAGCCTTATATATAACAAATAATGTGTGCCGGAGGCATATTCCTTCCGGCACACAAATAAAATCAGGGATAAAATGAATTTGTTATTTATGTTTATTGTGTCAGTCAACCGTGGGATTATGTATCGATGTTGCCGGCGGCTCGCCATCGTCATCAAAACCAAAGTCCGTCCCTCCACCGGTTATGCCTATGCTGTCGGACGAAACAGACAATACGATACCATTGTTCTCATCTCCCATAAATTCACCATAGTAATCATGTGTACATGACATAAATACAGCTTGGAAAAGAAAAATAAAAAAAGATATAATGTCCACAAACTTTAAATGTCGCACAAACATTTTCTTTCTATTACATGATACCATATTGTACGCATCATCTTATTTATTCATAACAGGACGTACAGGGAAACCGTATGATGGGTTGAAAACACCATAAGTCACATCACTTCCTCCATCATAATAGTCGGTAAGTGCTATTCCACGTTTCACATAATTGTATTGATTATAATTACCACCAACCAACCGTTCCTGATACCAATGAATTTCACTTGTCCACACATATAAATATCCATTTAACCTTAAAGTACCACTTAATTTGTATCCGGCGGCAGGAATGAATATCCATTTAGACTCGTCTCTTTTATTTGTGAACTTAAATCCCCGCACATTATTAAGAGTTGTACTTACATAGTTCGTTCCTTTTATAAGTTCATCGACTTGATCTGGAGTCGGCATAGTCCATTTACCCCCGAGTTGGTATGCAGCTATATCATATGAACTGTATCTGCTATCAGTTGCGCAACATTGCCAATAGTAGGTTGTCCCATAACTATTCTCAACAGAGGTAGCAGCCTTAATCCCCCTTATTATTTTTTTATTTGCGCGCCTAACGGTGTTCCCGTCGAGTTCTTTTATATACGTCATCGTTACCCGCGGCGACGAGTGACCGAGCGCCTGCGCTATGACATGCAGCGGAACATTGCGGCGGTAGGCAATGCTTGCCCATGTGTGGCGTGGCACGTATGACGTAAGCGACGTGCATATCCCTGCCTTGCGCGACAGGATTTTCAGTCCCGTGTTATACCGTCTGAGCAGCCGGGCATATCCCCTTCCGCCCGGCAGCCTGTCTCCGCCGGGAGCGGGAAACACATAGCCGCTGTCATCGCGGGCGTATTTTCTCATTATCCTTTCCATGCACGGCTCTATGCCGACGGTCACCTCGCGCCCCGTCTTCCGCCGGCAATAGGTTATCATGCCGTCACGCACCTGACACTTACGCAGCATCACGGCATCGGCAAAGGGCATGCCCATGGCATAGAAGCAGAACATGAAGACATCACGCGACCACGCCTCGACGGTGCCTTCGGCAACGTCCGCACCGTCGAGCCGCCGCATCTCGCCCTCACCGAGGGCACGCTTGCGCGTGGATACATTGCCCGTGAAGACGGCTGCAAAGGGACTGCCGCGCCTTATGCGGTGCTTTCTTACGGCAGTATTGTACATCGCCCGCAGCGAACGCATGTAACACGACGACGTGTTGAGGCTAACGCCACGCTCAGAAAGCCACCGGGAATAACGAATGACGAGCGGCGCGTCGACATCGCGCAGGGGAATGTCAACACCGCCGAGAAAGGTTGCAAACGAGCGGCGCGCCGTCATGTAGTTGTCGCAGGTGCTCTGCCGGCATCTACGGCGCACGTTGTGCATCTCACTGTCGATAAACTCAAGGAAGAGGGGCGTGCGCGGCGCCGCCCTCCCCGTCTTCTTTTTCTTCCACCGGACAGACTGTCGACGTCTGTCGAAGGAAATCTTTAAGCTGAATGTAAATCCTAAAAACATATATCTATATATTAATGTAAGTTCGATGAAAAGTTCATGCTTCGCGCCCCTTCGGGGCGCATTCACATATTTAACATGAATTTACCGGACTAACGTTATATTAATGTATGATATGCGAAAATGCCGTATGCCCGTCACTGCAAATTTAATGTAATATAAAGAACATGTACCTTAAATGCTGATATTTCATGTCTTGACATATTGTCGCATTTTTGTCGCAACAGCTTACATCATGTCTTTTCCAAACGTCTGAATACCGGCGTTTTTGGAAACTCTTCCGCTCCTTGCTGTAAAAACGACAAGCATTTGTGTGCAGGCATAACACGCGTAATATCAGTGCATTACGCTCTACTGTACGGAAATGTGCATGTTTTCAGACGCAATATGTGCCCTTTCGGCATGCAAAAGGCGGCATTTTAGCATGCAAAACACGGCACTTTGGCTTCCGAAATGCGCCATTTCACGACCTAAAGTTACGCATTATGGCATCCAAAGCAGGCATGTTTGGAGATAAAACACTGTTTTTTAACGTCTCACACCCGCCGTTATGTGCCGTCGGACTCCTGTAATGCAGATTGGAGACGATATTTTCCGGATGTCAGAATGTCACGATACTGCCTCATACGGTTTCATTCTGCATACACGTCCGAAGCCTGTCGGGAAGCGGACAGGGCATGCGACGTGGCATTTTAAACGAATGTAAAAAACGCCCCGTTTCGCGCTAAGAGCCGTTAACGGGTATGTTTTGAGTGTTAAAAGAGAACAAATATAAGATGTATTTTATATGTTTGATGAAATTTGGGACTATATTTGCACGCGACGAAAACGGGCGGGACCATGACGGAAAGCACAAAGCACCGCCATGTCCTGCCGCATTACGAAAGAAAGATTATCAACAAAAACGAATAACAGCAACATGAAAAAATTATCAAACTATCTTGTTTATGCCCTTTGTATTGTGGCAATAGCATTTTCAGCCGGCTCGTTCATGAAGGTTTATGCCTACAAGGCACCGGCACCGGGGCAGCCTGTCGACCTGACATACGCTGCAGAAAAGGCTCTTCCGGCGGTTGTACACATCAAGTTTCTGCAAAACAGCAAAGTGCAGACGGTTGACGTGCAGTCGAACCCCTTCGGCGACTTCTTCGACCCGTTCGGCTTCTTCGGCAATCCGGGCGGCAACGGCGGCACACAGAAGCGACAGATACAGACACCGAAGAGACAGGGAGCCGGCTCGGGAGTGATAATCTCCGCCGACGGATACATCGTGACGAACAACCACGTGGTGGAAGGGGCTGACGAACTGACCGTGACGCTCGACGACAACCGCGAGTTCTCGGCACGCATCGTAGGTACGGACAAGACGACAGACCTCGCCCTGATAAAGATAGACGGCAAGAACCTGCCGACACTGACGATAGGCGACAGCGACAAGCTGAAGGTCGGCGAGTGGGTGCTCGCCGTGGGCAACCCGTTCAACCTCAACTCTACCGTGACGGCGGGCATCGTAAGTGCCAAGGCACGCTCGCTGGGAGCCAACGGCGTGGAGTCGTTCATACAGACAGATGCCGCTATCAACTCGGGCAACTCCGGCGGTGCGCTGGTGAACACGCAGGGCGAGCTTGTGGGCATCAACGCCATGCTCTATTCTCAGACGGGAAGCTACAGCGGATACGGTTTTGCAATACCTACAACGATAATGAACAAGGTGGTGGCAGACCTCAAGCAGTATGGTACGGTTCAGCGCGCACTGCTCGGCATAGAAGGCTCTGACGTGAACAAATATATAGACATGCAGAAGGAGAAAGGCAATGAGATAGACCTCGGAACAATGGAGGGCATATACATTGCCAAGGTGAGCGAAGAGGGTGCCGGAGCCGAAGCTGGTCTGGAAGAGGGCGACGTGATAACCGCCGTTGACGGAAAGAAGGTGAAGAAAATGGCGGAGCTTCAGGAGTATATGGCAAACAAGCGTCCCGGAGACAAGATTACGATAACTTATCTGCACAAGAAACACAAGAAGGATGTGACCGTTACGCTGAAGAATGCGCAGGGAAACACAAAGGTCGTGAAGAATGCAGACCTCGACGTGCTGGGCGGAAACTTCCGTGAGATAAACGCATCGGAGAAGCAGCAACTGGGCATAAGCTTCGGTCTTGCCGTGATAAAGGTGAACAACGGTGCTCTCAAGGATGCCGGGATAAACCGCGGCTTCATAATACAGAAGGTCAACGACGCTCCCATGAAGACCATCGACGACCTGCAGGAGGCTGTGAAAGAGGCATCGAAGAGCAAAGACCCCGTGCTCTACATACAGGGAATGTTCCCGACGGGCAAGAAGGCTTACTTCGCTGTTCCGCTGCAGGAGGAGTAAGGAAGTTATTTCTTAGAAGTTAAAGAAGTCAGGGGAAGTTAAAGAAGTTAAAGGCTTTAGAAGTTAAGGAAGTCAGGGGAAGTTAAAGAAGTTAAAGACAATAGTCCTGTTTGATGTCACCGACAATTCAAGCGCAAAGACATTTGTCCTTAACTTCTTTAACTTCCCCTGACTTCTTTAACTTCTAAGAAATAACTTCCTTAACTTCTAAAGCCTTATCAAAAAATCCCCTCAAATCCTTGTCATTGCACAATAAAATAAGTATATTTGCATCTACTTAAATCACATACTGAATGAGACAACTTAAAATAACACAATCCATCACAAACAGGGAAAGCGCCTCGCTCGACAAGTATCTTCAGGATATCGGCCATGAAGAACTGCTCACGACAGACGAGGAAGTGGAACTTGCACAGAGGATAAAGAAAGGCGACCGCAAGGCTCTGGAAAAGCTGACAAAGGCAAACCTGCGCTTCGTCGTGTCGGTGGCGAAGCAATATCAGAACCACGGACTGAGCCTTCCCGACCTCATCAACGAGGGCAACATGGGACTGATAAAGGCTGCCGAGAAGTTCGACGAGACACGCGGCTTCAAGTTTATATCATACGCAGTATGGTGGATAAGGCAGAGCATTCTGCAAGCCATTGCCGAACAGAGCCGCATCGTAAGGATGCCGCTGAACCAGGTCGGCTCGGCAAACAAGATAAACAAGGTGCTCAACGAGTTTGAACAGCTGCACGAACGGCGCCCGAGCATTGACGAGATTGCCGACAAGGTGGACATTCCGCACGACAAGATAGAAGACGCGATGAACATAAACACGCGCCATATATCTGTGGACGCGCCCCTGTCCGACGGCGACACGAACAATCTGCTGGACGTATTGCAGAACGAAGACTCGCCTATGGCGGACAAGACGCTGGTCATGGAATCGCTCAGGGAGGAGATAAAACGGGCGCTGCAGACGCTCAACGAACGCGAGCGCATGGTGACGGAAGCGTTCTTCGGCATAAACCAACCGGAAATGACGCTCGAAGAGATAGGCACGAAACATGGGCTGACACGCGAGAGAGTAAGGCAGATAAAGGAGAAGGCAATAAGAAAACTGCGCAAGAACACGAAGAACAAGCTGCTGAAATCGTATCTCGGACAGTGAGACGGATGAAGGCATGACTACAGCAGAGACACGGACGGCGGATTCAGAACAATGTCTCCCAAATGCAGTTTGTCAAATAAGAACTCAACAACAATAATAATATATGAAACTGTACAAGTATCTGTTTGCCGTAACGGCAGTAGTGGCAGCATTTGCCACAACCACTATTACGGCAAAAAACAAGTGTATGCCTAAGGTATACGCTTTCGGATTTGCGGCATCGTTCAACGACTCTACCGTATATTTCACGGATATTCAGGAGATTGACAGCGTATGGATAAACGACAAGACTAAGTTTATGCTTGAGCGGGAGAACTATTCGGGACAGCTGAAGACATATCTCAACGGAAACGGGAAAGAGCACCGCACATGCGTGATATCATACGCCTTCAAGCGGAAAGACATCGACAACAAGTACCGGAAGATGAGAGACAGGTATGTAAAAAGAGGCGGCTGCATCATAGAGCATATTGCCGCAGACGATTTCCGCTTTCAGAGCATCGTGCCGCAGGCTGTGGAAGACGGTGCCGGAAAGTGATGTGTCTAAGATCGATAGGGCTTAAAGTTTAAGGCAATGGACAGTCATGACAAGACGGACATCAACGATTTCTGTCTGGCGGATCTTCACTTGAGGATTGTATTCAACGGCACAGAAAAGAACAATATGGAACTGATTTCGTCGTTCGAACCGTTTCGCGAGAAGCTGTCGGACGGCGAAAAGTTGTTTACGCTCACCGTGGACGACGGGCTGCAGCCCATACGTACGGGCAAGGAACGCATCGGGAAGTTCGACACCGGCAACGGCGATACAATTGTGGACCTGCTCGCCGACGGCGGATATCAGTACATCGTAAAGGACATCGGAGGGCGCAGCTGCTGCCTGTTGCAGACCGACCGCAGCTTCAACAACTGCCGGTGTGCGCTTAACGGCAATGCCAACATGAGGCGGTTCGGGCTTAACAACGCACTGATGATAACCTTCGCATTTGCCGCATGCCGCTTCAACGCGCTGCTCATACATGCCTCACTGGTGCGTAACAACGGGCGCGGGTATGCCTTCATAGCAAAGAGCGGAACGGGAAAGAGCACACACGTGAGCCTGTGGTTGCGGCACATACCGGGGTGCGACCTCATGAACGACGACAACCCTATAGTGAGAACCGTCGGCGGAGAGACGTTCATCTACGGCAGCCCGTGGAGCGGAAAGACACCGTGCTACCGCAATGTAAAGGCTCCGCTCGGCGCCATAACGCGCATAGACAGGGCAAAGGAGAACAGCATAGAGAGACTTTCGCCCACACAGGCGTTTGCGTCCATGATGCCGTCGTGCTCTACAATGAAATGGAGCAAGGACATTTTTGACAATGTCTGCAACAATATTACAAAGATAATAGAAACAACCGGCATGTACACTCTTCACTGTCTGCCGGACAAAGATGCAGCAGTTTTATGCCACAGGACAATATCACAATAGTCGAAAAGCAGTTTCCCAACGACAAGTTCCTGCCCGAGGTGGTGCGTCTTCTCGACGAGGGACACACCGTGACACTGCGTCTCAGGGGCTACAGCATGCGGCCTTTTCTTGAAAACAACCGCGACAAGGCTTTGCTGACAAAGGCAGGGGACATAAAGAAAGGAGACCCCGTGCTTGCCGAGATATCACCGGGGCACTATGTGCTGCACCGCATCGTGGATATTTCCGGCAGCACCGTGACACTGCTCGGAGACGGAAACCTGACCGTGGAAAAATGCAGGACGGAGGATATAAAAGGCTCCGTAACGGGCTTCTATAGAAAAGGACGCGACGTTATGGACCGCACTGACGGCATGAAGTGGCGCGTCTACTCATATATATGGACCCGTCTGCGCCCGGTGCGCCGTTATCTTCTGGCATTCCACCGCAGGATATGGATGAAGGTTTCCGGCGGTGCGCAATGATACGCGGCATGAGGACTGGATAGAACAAAAATAAACATAATGGATACAATGAGAACAAAGAACGGTTTTAACCTGCGCACAGTGTGCGGCGAGAACATCATCGTTGCCGAAGGAAAGGAAAACATAGACTTCAGCAACATAATAAGCATGAACGAGTCGTCGGCATACCTGTGGAAGGAGATTGCAGGCAGGGAGTTCACGTGCGGGGAACTGGCGGAACTGCTGACAAAGGAATATGACGTGGAGAAAGAAGCGGCACTGAAAGACGTTACGGCACTTGTCGGCGAATGGAAAAAAGCCGGAATAATAGAATGACACGGCAACGGCGGCGGCAGGGCACGATATCCTGACACCGCGGACAAGCCTTCAACATATACGCAGACACGGAAACAACGGACTGTCTACACTCATAATCAGGAGTCATAACAGAACCGTGTTTCCGTGTCTGCGTATATGTTGAAGGCATTTTTATGCCCGCAGCGTTACTCTACGGTAACCTTCAGCGGAGCGCGGAGCGCGTCGATTGTCTCCGATGCACGCAGTTTCCACTCGTTGAACGTGCGCACATCGTTCTTGCTCCATGCCGACCCGAAATAATATACAAACCTTTCGCCCGGCTTATATTCCGTTACTCCCACTGCATGACCAGCCGCACCCGGCACAGGCTGTGCATCGGCAACGCGCTGCGTAGTAACGTTTCCGTAAGGGAAGAGGGCACCTACGTATATCTGGAAGTTCTGCTTCGCCGGATTGTCCGTAGGATCGGCATAAAGCACCATATCTTTGTCAAGAACCACGCTCTCGGTGTCTTCGCTGTGGATAACAACTCCGGCAGCCAGCTTGCGCGGCTGTGTGAGACCGTCGAACCACACTTCCATGCGGTTGAAGTTGCTTCCCTTGTCAAGACTCAGAAGACGATGCTCTACCACATTGGCATCCTTTCCGATCTTTGCCGGATTGTATACAAGCTTCACTGTAAAGCGAAGCGGACCGTTGTCGAGTATCTCATAAGTCTTGTAACAATAAGGAAGAATAAGCCCGTTGTCATCCATCAGTGCCGGTGCGCCGCCTCCAAGAGTGGGACCAACCTTGTAACAGTCCAGTCCGTAGCCGTGGTCATAGTGATAGGTCGTTGCCTGTTCCATCTCACGAGCCTCTTCGTTCTTGCCTGCCTTTTTAAGTTCCTGTATCTTGTGGTGGTTTGACAACTCCGTAACATAGCGCTTGTCCACCTCAAGATCGGGAGTGTTCTTTACCCATACGTCCACACCGAACGCCCTTTCGCCCGAACGCTGGAGAGCCGGTCCGTAGACACGATAAGCTGTACGGTCGTTTTCCCATGCCACATCATCCACACGCTCGGGATACTGCTTGCCACATACAAAGGTCTTCATAGGCTTCGGCGTGCCCTTTGTTATGGTGAAAACAGCCATCCCCTTGGGGCGCACTGCTGCATCGACGAGTATCTTCCCGTCGTATGTAACCTGCGAGGCTACCTCCTGCCCCAGCGCATTTCTAACGATAAAAGGCTCACCCTTGCCTATTCCGAGTGTCCTGTACACGCTTGCGGCATCTACCTCCACAAGTTCCTGACGCTGTACGCCGGCATCGTTCCTCACTGTAACCGTAACGTCCTTGGCTCCAACCTGCTGTGCTGAAAGCAGCATACTGAAAGCCGTTACGGCAATAAATCCAAATGTTTTCATTTTCTTTTAATATTGTTGTTATTCGTTTCTTTCACTCCTTAAAGGGCTTGGTGTCATCAAAGGGCTTCAAAGTGGTTAAGGGTTTTAAAGGCTTTAAGGTCTTTAAGGACATTAAGGACCAGTATGCCATTCAACTACTTACTCCCTTACTCCTTACTACTTACTCCCTTTACTCCTTACTACTTACTCCCTTTACTCCTTACTACTTACTCCCCATCTTCTCCTTGAAGAACTCCGCAATCTGCCTTAACAGATGCGTACGGGTCTTTCCTCCATAGATACTATGATTTCGGTTGGTATATACATTCATCTTGAAGTCCTTGTCAGCCTGCACCAGTGCCTCGGTATACTCATACAGGTTCTGCGGATGCACATTGTCGTCAGCAAGCCCGTGGCACAGCAGCAACTCACCGCTGAGCCTGTCCGCACGGTTTATCGGGTTGTCGTCATATCCCTGCGGGTTCTCGTTTGGAGTACGCATAAAGCGCTCGGTATATACCGTGTCATAAAAGCGCCAGTCCGTAGGAGGCGCGACTGCCACGCCCGCCTTGAACACCTTGCGTCCCTCGCTCATGCTCATCAGCGTATTGAAACCACCGTAGCTCCACCCCCAAATGCCGATATTGTCCTTGTCCACGTAGGGCAACGAGCCGAGATACAGCGCAGTCTCGACCTGGTCTTTCGCCTCCTTGTCCCCAAGATGCAGATATGTACACTTCTCAAACTCTGAGCCCCTGCCGCCGGTACCACGCCCGTCGACACACACAACGATAAATCCCTGCTCAGTAAGGAAAGCATCATAGAGCGCACCCTGCCCCATCGAGCCTATGTTCCACGAGTTTACGACCTGCTGACTGCCCGGTCCGCCATACTGCCACATGATAACCGGGTATTTCTTTCCGGCATCAAATCCGGCAGGCTTTATCATCACCCCGTTGAGCCGTACGCCCTCGGACGTTGTAAAGGAGAACATCTCCTTGCCGGGCATGCTGTATGCCGAAAGCTTGTCTTTCAGAGCCTTGTTGTCCTCAAGCACCGCCAGCGTCTTGCCCGAGTTGCTGCAAACGGTATATTCAAACGGCGTGTTCATGTCGCTCCACTGGTTGATGAGATACTTATATCCGGCACTGAACACGGCACTGTTCCAGCCGTCGCGCGGCGTAAGACACTCGGTCTTTCCACTCTTCCCCGTGACATACACCTCGCGGTTCACCGCACTTTTGCCCGCCGCCTGATAATAAACGTCGCCCGTCTTCTCGTCATATCCGTAGACGGCGGTGACGTCGCGGCTGCCCGTAGTCATCTTGCGCTGCAGGCTTCCGTTAATTCCATAGAGATACAACTGCACATATCCGTCCCTGTCACTCGGCACGATGATATGGTTTCCTACAATGCGTATGCCCTCCATTGCCTCTTCCTTTACATACTTGGGCACGCTCTCCTGTATGAGCAGGCGGCTGACGGTGCTCTTGGGGTTTACGGAATAGAGACTAAGGACATCCTGATGACGGTTCATCGTATATACAATTATGCTCTGCGCATCGGCAGACGGCTTTATGCGGGGGATGTATCCGTCGGCATCGAGGGGCACCTGCATCTTGCGCGTCTGCCTTGACAGTATGTCGAAGCTGTGCACTGAGACGGAAGAGTTGACCTGTCCCGCCTTGGGATATTTATACGAATACTCGCCGGGATATGCCGAATACTCGTCGCGGGCGGGCTTCATGCCCTTGAACATCTGCAGCGAATAGACCGGCACACGGGTCTCGTCATAACGTATCCAACAAAGCATCGTGCCGTCGGCATTGAACGTAAGGGCTGTGCTGAAGCCGAACTCTTCTTCGTTCACCCAGTCGGGAACGCCGTTTATCACCTCGTTTTTCTTGCCGTCTTTTGTCACACGGCTCTCCGCATTGCCATAAAGCAGCTTGACAAGATATATGTCGTTGTCGCGTACAAAAGCCACGAGGTTGCCGTCAGGCGACCACACCGGCGACTGCTGCGGTCCGTAGTCGGACAGCCGCTCAAGCTTACGCGTACCTATATTATATATGTAATAGACAGCCGTGAACGAACGGCGGTATATGCGCTCGGTCTTTGTCTGTATAAGCATCCTTGTGCCGTCGGGGCTGATGATGAAGTTGTCGAAGCCCTCTATCTTCTCTCCCACGGTGTTGTCCACGTCGAAGAGCACGCCCGTCTGCCGTCCCGTACGGAACGAGTGGCACACAACAGTCCTGCCGTTGTCGCCTATACGTGCATAGCTCTCACCGTCGGACAGCGGGGTAACGGCACTGAGATACGTGGCACGGAGCTTTCCGCCCGTGATATCTTCGAGCTTGAGATTGTCGGCAGAGGCAATGTTTGCCATGCCCATAACAAATGAAACACACATTATGAATAGTCTTTTCATCGCATTTATTGTTGTTTAGTCGTACAAAGATAGTTTTTTTTAGTTATATTTGCAACGCCCGCAGGTAATTTATAACTGATAATTAATAATTGACAATGGTGCAAACAGGCAAAGCAGCCACCCCGTCCGGACTGCCCGCAGGCGGCAGGCGGCACGGCGGCTGCCATAAAACTATAAATTACAGACAACAGATTTAAAAGATGAACGGCAACAACACTCCATACAATGACTTCGGCACATGGCTCCGCTCGCAGTTCCCTTTCCGCGTGCAGAAGATATCCGTAAACGCCGGACTGTCGTGTCCCAACCGCGACGGAAGCATCGGGCGCGGAGGCTGCATATACTGCGACAACCGCACTTTCAACCCGTCATACTGCGACACGGCAAGTTCCATACGCACACAGATAGAGGCAGGCAAGAGGTTTTTCGCACGCAAATATCCCGACATGAAGTATCTGGCGTATTTTCAGGCTTACACTAACACTTACGGAAGCACGGACCGTCTGAAGCGTCTTTACGAAGAGGCGCTGGGCACAGACGGCGTGGTGGGGATAGTGATAGGCACACGTCCGGACTGCATGCCCGACGAGCTGCTCGACTATCTTGAAGACCTCAACCGCCAGACATTCATGATTGTTGAATATGGAATAGAGTCGGCAAACGACGAGACGCTGCGCCGCATAAACCGCGGGCACACGTTCGAATGCGCATGCCGGACAATAGAACGCACCGCCGAACGCGGCATAACGACGGGAGGACACATCATCATCGGGCTGCCGGGAGAGGACGAGGAAGAAAGCCTGAGGCAGGCACCGCTGATATCGGCAACAAAGCTGGACATACTCAAGATACACCAGATGCAGATAATACGCGGGACAAGGCTTGCGGAGGAATACGCCGCACACCCGTTTCACACATATACGGCAGAGGAATACATCAGGCTTATAAGCCGGTATATACAATATCTGCGCAGGGACATGGTGCTGGAACGCTTCGTGTCGCAGTCGCCAAAGGAACTTCTCATTGCCCCTGACTGGGGGCTGAAGAACCACGAGTTTACCAATCTGCTTGCCAACCACCTTAAAAAGACCGGAACCCGGCAGGGCAGTCTCTGCCCGTAGCCGGCGCATACGCGGCAGATGTGATTCTGACACGCCTGCCCCGCAACTAAATATTCATCTCTTTCTTCATCTCCCTATAGTCGGTGTTCTTCAGCAGCGACTCGATAGGCATGGACTTGTACTTCGCCATATATCTGTCGACAATCTGCACATAGCGCGTGTCGAAGAACTTCTTCTCAAGCACGAGGTTGCACACCCACTGCATCTTACCCATGTGCAGGTCGCGGTCTATCTGCTGGCGCGTCTCCGAGTCGGACAACGGATAGAGGCTGAGAAGATAGAAGTTAAGACAGTCCGGCACGATGTTGTCGCGCGTCATAGTCTTGCGGTGCTCCGCGTCATAATATTTCTTATACAGCGAATAGTTCTCTCCAAGATACTTGTCGAGACAGATTCCTATGGTGTTATTGCCTATCACGATGCTTTGGTCAAGGGCACCTATCTGAGCATACACATCGGGCACCGACACGGCGGGCAGAAATATGCGCAGACGTGCAAAAGCGTTGCACAAGCCGGTGTTTACATCGTCCATGTTGGCATATTGCAGCTCAGCATCTGATATGAGCCTCTGCAGGGTTGAGTCCTGATAGAATGTAAGAAAAGCCTTGTTAATCTTGGGGTCGCTTACATCGCCTATCCTCAAGACCTCTTCTATCAGCGTGCGTGTCTCCATGGGATAGTCGGTATTCATCTGCTGCAAGGCTGAAAAGTCGCCGGTTGTAAGATACTGGCTCTCCAAACGGTCATAGCGTACAACCTCCACCAAAGCCTTGTCGTCATCCTCAAACGCTTTCAGACTGAACTTACATCCGGAAAACAGCAAGGGAGCAATCAAAAGCAATAAACAATTTCTCTTCACGTCTTCGAATAATTACAGTTTAATACACTGCAAAAATACTAAAAATAGATTATACATCCTAATGTTTTGGTTAAAAATATTAAACAAACGTATTAAAATGTCTTTTTTACTTAAAATTAACGAGGCATGTTATACCGTCACTCCACAATGCCCTCAATGCAACATGCCGTCGATTGCAATGCAGAAGACGGTTTTTTAGAGGCTGAAAGACGGCATATCGCAATGCAAAAGGCGGTCTTTTGGAAGCCAGAAGGTATCATCCTGATTATCAGGACATTTCATGGCACCTGTAAAGTGTGCCGTTTCATGCCGTAAAGTACGTAACTTCATGACATAAAATGCGGCACTTTATGATGTAAAGTGCCACACTTTACTGCGTAAGACGGCATACTTTACGACATCCGGACTTATATAATATTTAACGTGAGCTCGATGAATTTATCTTTCTTGTTGTATTACAAACCACCCCTGCCCCTCCTTTAAAAAAGGAGGGGACACGTATGCCTAATGTAATAAATATATATATCATATTTAATTAATATACATATTATATGTCTGCATACGGTACCTTGCACAGCGTCCCCTCCTTTTTTAAAGGAGGGGCAGGGGTGGTTTGTATTATTCATCAAACTCACGTTATTTACTTATTTTATGATAAAGGGTGTGCCAAGGCTGTATACAGCCCTGCCGGGAAAATATTCACAAGATTTCATTTTCCTTGCATGAACTTCTTTCCTTATATCAAACTAACTTTAGCTTGTATTAAACACTTACTTAATTCACATTAATTATCACGATATGGAAACATTAAGAACAAGGCTGAAGACATGCTCCGGCAACAGGGCGGAGGGAGTAGTGTGTTACAAAATCATACACAACAACACGTCGGGAACAATAAGGACATCACACAGGATACGCACCGACGAATGGGACCGGCGTGCGGAGATGCCGCGCGCCGCGACGCGGGACAACGCGAGAACGGAATATATCAACGGGATAAGGAAAAGCATCGAGGCAGACATCAGGGCTCATCGGAAGCATAATGCAGTCGCTGGACAAGGCGGGAAAGGGCTTCAGGGCCGACGACATAGTGCGCATATTCCGCGACAGCAACGACGAGCACTGCATGTACGGACTTATGAACGCCACGGCAAACAGTCTGCGGCGAGCCGGACGCACACGCACAGCCGAGACATACCTGTCGGCAATGCGCAGCTTCATGAGATTTGCCGGCAACCGAAAGATACTGCCCGGCGAGATAGACAACAACATGATGATGCAGTACGAGACTTTTCTCAAGGCGAAGGGCATCTGCCGGAACACAAGCTCGTTCTACATGCGCATAATGAGGGCTACATACAACAGAGCCGTGGAAATGGGACTTGCGAAAAGCAGGCATCCGTTCAAACGGGTGTACACAGGTGTGGAGAAGACAATGAAGAGGGCTGTGACGATGCAGACCATAAGGCGCATAAAAAACGCAGCACTGCCCGACGAGCCTTCGCTGAAACTGGCACGCGACATGTTCATGTTCAGCTTCTACACACGCGGAATGTCATTCGTGGACATGGCTTTCCTGAAAAAAGACGACCTGAAAAACGGTCTTCTTTCATACAGAAGGCGCAAGACCGGGCAGCGGCTTTACATAAAATGGGAACAGTGCATGCAGGACATAATAGACATGTATCCGACAAACGACAGCGTATATCTGCTGCCCATAATAACAGGAGGGAAAGACACAACGAGACAATACCGGAACGCACAGCACCTTATAAACAGCAAGCTCAAAAGACTGATGTCTGCAACGGGATGCGAACAGCCGCTGACAATGTATGTGGCGCGCCACTCATGGGCATCTATTGCACACAGCAGGCATATACCGCTGTCGGTGATATGCGAGTGCATGGGACACGACTCCGAAACAACTACACGGATATATCTTGCATCACTTGACACTTCTGAAACAGACAGGGCTAACAAAAAGATACTGGACGAGTTGCAGGACAGCAGTGAATAAAACTCTTGGGAAGAGATGTATCGACGGGTGGACATGGGAGACGGATAATCTGCCGGAAGTTCTCGGCAGAGGCATATCATTGTACCCTGTCCGCTTATAACACATTGATAATCAGTGGATATATACAAGAATATTTACCTATAGGCAGATTGCTGCTGTCATACCATTAGGCAATGTGTTTATCATAAATGATATGCATTTATATGTGTATCATGATGAACGCGATATTTTTAACAGATTAAAAATCATTGATTTTAAACTATTTTTTATAACTTTGCACCCGTCGATACATCTCTTCCCAAGAGACGGACAATGAGGAGGTACGAATTTCAGCTTGGAGTCAGGTTTGAAATCGGTTTTCCGAGAGTTCTTAATCAATAAAGACAAATACGGATATTACTTCCCGTGCTGTGCATGGTGCCCGAAACATCATACGCAGGAATGGAAGGTATATACTGACTATACAAACGTTATAATCAAGAAACAGCAAATTGGAACAGGAAGAAAGCCATTGGTATGCTCTGAAAGTGTTCTTCAACAAAGTATTTGACATAGAAGAGACACTCAACGGATACGGCATCAGCACCTACATTCCCTGCGAAACGCAAGGAAAGGGACATGAACGCAAGCCGATGATAAACTCATTGCTGTTCTTTCGTTCAACCCCTGCATTTGCCGGACGTATCAACACATTATTATATAATAAGGCATTCGTATATACAAGCGGCAGCGAAATCGGAAAGAAACCGCATGCCATACCAGAAAAGGAAATGAACATATTCATGCTCGTATGCTCTTCGGGCGAGAGCGGACTGGAATATTTCGGACCTGACGACAGCCTCTTCAGAAAGGGCGACCATGTACGGGTTACGGACGGCGTGTTCAAGGGAGCAGAAGGATACATCCGCCGCATAAGGGGCAACCGCCGCCTGTTTGTAACGGTGCAAGGCGTATGTGCCGTGGCGACATCGTACATCCCCCGATGCTTTCTCCAGAAAATTTAAGACCTGGCATCACTTAACATCATAACTTAACCTGCGCACAGACATATCAGAACATAAAAGGCATCACCCAGATAATCATGGACACTACACACGAACACGACGCACTGACACCGGCACAGCAGCTTAATGCCTTCATGGAAACGATGCTGCCGGAAATAATGCGCCGCGAAAGCGGGAACACATCGACGATACACCTCTACCGCTTCGGCGGATACCGGGTGGCATTCAACATGTCCGCCTATCTCCTGACGGAGACCGGCATGCCATGCGACACCACCGCCATGCTTCTCCCCGCCCTCACCTCGCCATTAATAATGGCATACACCACAAACACAGCTGCAGAAATACTTGCCGGCAACATCTCCGAAAACAGCAGCCGGCATGAAGCAATAGCCACACAGCCTGCATCCATACGGTGTTATGAAGAATGGTACAGGGAAGAGACAGAGATATTTGAAGAGTGACGGAACATGATTATATTGGAACTTCCTAAAATTATAAGAATGGATAAAGTTTTCAAAAAACAACTATTCAGGAACACCGTTATAAAATATTAATGTTATCTTTGCACATATAAAAACATTTCACTCACACTATTTATATGAGCAGGTATGTATATTCACTTCATGATTATCATGCAGTAAAAAGAGCGGTCATCGCCATCGACGGCATTACAGTGCTGTCCGGTGAGAACGGATGCGGCAAAAGCACCCTGTCCAAATGGCTTTACTATCTCGTAAATGGAGCGGAGCATTTTGACGTGTATATATACAACTCGTTCATAAGGGGCATACTGGAAACAACAAGAAGTCTGAGCATGGTGAGCCGCGAAATAGACCGGTACAGCGAGAATGCCGCCCACCCCCTCTTCAACGAGGGAGGACAGAAACTCAGACGCCTGTTACACAATGAAAGTCCGGAAAACATTGACAGTGCAATATCAATATTCGGAACCGTACTTGACAGGTTCATCAAAATACTGTCGGATTATCTGAAACAAAAGCCTTCCGAAAGAGTCAAAGAGCGCATGCTCAGATACCTGAATATCGAGATTGGCGACTATGACAATATAGATGATGAACTGGACAACTTCAGGTCTCTCCAGAATGAACAGATAAGCAGACTGTTTGAAAAATACATAAAAGACAAGGAAGAACGCAGCAAGGAACGCTTCTTCTCAATTCTGCACACAACATACGTAATAAAAGACAAGGCGCCGGCAAACATACAGCTTGAGGAGGAGGAAGTGAAACTCTTCAAAAAGAACAGGGCAGGCAACCTGTTCAATCTGAACAAGGCTATATATGTAGACACCCCTATGGCGGTATCTGAAGAGTTTGCATACGACAACAAGTTTTGGGACAATCTCAATGACTTGATGATGTATCCGGCAAAAGACATGCAAATGTCCGACTCCTCATTAAAGATAGAACGCAGGATAAAGAAACTAATCAAAGGACAGGTTAAGGTAAGCAAGGATGACTTTAACCAAAATGAGCTGCACTATATACGTGAAGACGGACTGGACATAAAGCTTGACGATGTGGCAACCGGCTTCAAGGCGTTCTCTTATATACAGCGGCTATTAGAAAACGGACACCTCAACAGCAACACGCTCCTGATGATTGACGAACCGGAGGCACACCTGCATCCGCAATGGATAGTGGAGTTTGCCCGCCTGCTGGTATTGCTTAACAAGGAGCTGGGTGTAAAGATAATGGTGGCAAGCCACAACCCTGACATGGTAGCGGCAATACATGCAATATCAAGAAAAGAGGAAAGGACGGACGTCACACGTTTCTATATCGCCGAACCGTCGGAAAGCCCGTACACTTATTCGTACCGCGACCTCGGGAACAACATCGAAGACATATTCAAGTCGTTCAACATTGCATACGAGCGTATAGAGCAATATGGAGGAACTGGCATTTGACAACGGCATAATAGGCAGCCACCCTATATACAGCCAATGTGGCAGCACGCTTGATGCCGTGTCAAAGAAAGACTATCCCAACGAAGACTTTTTTGACAAAGGCATCAAATGCCTTGACATGGATGTATACGAGACACAGACATGCCGCGGAAACAAGAGCCATACCATGGATGCCGCAATAGGCATCAAAAGCTATTCAAACAACAAGTTTCACGCCACAAGGCTCCTGCTCGTGGAGCTTAGGATGGACTATAAGAGCGAGAAGAACCTGTCAAAGACCGCATTGGAGAATAAGGTAAGCCACACAAAAGCCCTTCTCGGAAACGGCAGCCCGATAAATGCCGGCAGCTTTTTCATTTTCCGTCCCGGCGTAATACAAAGAGTTAAGCGCTGGTTCAACGACATGTCTAACGAAGGCGGCATCATCAAACAGTGCGAGCCGTTATCAACAGATGATTTTAACGGACTGATAAAGCCGGAAAGCGCATTCCCATACACGCCTGTCACAAACATCCCTGAAATGGAAAGAAGCCTGCGCCAACTGTTGGTTGCCGGCAACTTCACGGCATTTATCAGCCAGACGGAATATTGGCTGAAGACAGCTTTTAAATTTCATCTGCAATACAACAACAACGAATATTGTTGCATAATGCAACCCGTAATCAATATATGGCACGACTTCCGCGCCTCCTCCCCTGTCCTTTCAGACGAAGACTCACTTGACGCAGATATACTTGAGGAAGACTACAATGCACTGTTGCAACCAGTAGCGGATGTGGGATAATCAATAAAAAAATGGATAACACCTCACTTTAGCTAATGCAATGAAGCTTTCTTGCTTATTAACAATTGTATAACAATTGCATGCATATATATCATATTTCTCTAAAACTCCTGAGCATTGACACTATAACCACAACTATCAGACATGTGGTGTCATGAAGAATGACACAGGGAAGAAAAGAAGATAGTTGAAGAGTAAATAATTATATTATCTGCTATAAATAACGAAGTGCCGATGTATTTTTAACATGGTAATTCGCAATTCTTCATGTTTCCGTAAAATATGATGACAATATTTTACAGAAATATATAAAATAAGCCGGCTGAAAGTGAGGATTATTTTCATTATACCAACGCATCATCCTCTTTACTTCATTGCTTTTAAAAGCTTTATTTGCATAGAGATATTTTTTTGCAGAACCAATATAATATCCTTGACATTAGCCGGCCATAGGAATTAAAAACACCACATACACAATAAACAATAAAATATATGTCAAAAAAAGAAGTATTAAAGAAACAAATTCTCGACCTTACCCGTGAATATTACAAGGAAGTTCATGCCGTAAAGAAAGAATTCATTCCCGGCAAATCTTTTGTAAATTACGGAGGACGTTATTTTGACGACAATGAAATTGTAAATCTTGTAGACTCATCACTTGATTTTTGGTTGACAGCAGGTCCTTGGGCACATAAGTTCGAAACAAGCCTTGCCCAATGGCTCGGAGTGAAGCATTGTGCTGTAACAAACTCCGGTTCATCAGCAAACCTGCTTGCATTCTACGCATTGACATCACACAAACTTGGTGATAGAAGAATAAAGCGTGGCGACGAGGTTATAACAGTAGCGGCAGGCTTTCCGACAACAGTAAATCCAATAATACAATTTGGTGCAGTTCCTGTGTTCGTTGATGTAAACCTCCCCGGATTTGACATAGATACGACAATGCTTGAAGCTGCATATAGCGATAAGACAAAGGCTGTAATGATTGCACACTCGCTCGGTAATCCTTTTAACATAAAGGAAGTACTTGCCTTTTGCGAGAAACATAATCTCTGGCTCATTGAAGACAACTGTGACGCCCTTGGCTCGGAATATACATTAAATGGAATTACCAAAAAGACCGGAACATGGGGCCATATAGGCACTTCATCGTTCTATCCCCCTCACCACATGACAATGGGAGAAGGCGGTGCTGTATATACCAACGACCAGACACTTGACAAAATTGTACGTTCGTTCCGTGACTGGGGACGCGACTGCTGGTGTATAGGCGGAGTTGACAATACATGTAAATTGCGCTTTACAGGGCAATACGGTGAGCTTCCTCAAGGATATGACCACAAATATGTATACAGTCATTTCGGATTTAATCTTAAAATAACAGACATGCAGGCAGCCATAGGATGTGCACAATTGGAAAAATTGGACTATATCATCAAAGCCCGCCGTGCCAACTACAAAACGTTGTATGACGGACTTAAGGATGTCCCCGGACTGATACTTCCTGTTGCTGAAAACAACAGTAATCCGTCATGGTTCGGATTCTTGATTGCAGTTGAGGAAACAGCCGGATTTACACGTAATGAACTGACTGGATTTCTTGAAGGGCGCAAAATACAGACACGCAATCTGTTTGCCGGAAACTTGATAAAGCATCCCGCATTTGATGAGATGCGCCAGACCGGTGCCGGCTATCGTGTTGTCGGAGAGCTCAAAAATACCGATTTCATAATGAACAACGGTTTTTGGATAGGAGTATATCCCGGTATGACAACCGATATGCTCAACTGGATGATAGAGTCAATCAAAGAATTCTGTACAAAACATTCTAAATAAACACCAGATGAAAGCTGTAATTTTTGCAGGAGGTCTTGGAACACGCTTCAGCGAAAAGACCCAATACATGCCCAAACCGATGATAGAAATCGGCGGTAAACCGATATTGTGGCATATAATGAAGATTTATGCTTCACATGGTATAAATGACTTCATTATTTGTGCGGGTTACAAGCAATATGTCATAAAGGAATATTTCATGAACTATTTCATGCACAATACAGACATGACAATAGATTTGTCAGATAACAGCATGAAACTTCTTGAAAACCATTCCGAAAATTGGAAGGTAACCATTGTAGATACTGGTTTGAATACCATGACTGCCGGAAGACTGAAGCGTATCCGTAAATATCTCGGCAATGAGACTTTCTGCATGACTTATGGAGATGGTGTTGCTGATTTAGACATTACAGACACAATAAAGGCGCATAAAGAAAGTGGCAAGACTATTTCCATGACAGTGTACAAACCGTCCGGAAGATTCGGGTCGGTACATATAAATAACGAGACGAACGAAGTGCTGTCTTTTGAAGAAAAGCCTGACGGAGAAGGGAACTGGATAAATGCAGGCTTCTTTGTATGCGAGCCGGAGATATTCAGGTATCTGCCGGAAGATGCAGATCCTGTTATGTTTGAGCGCGAACCGCTTGTAAATCTTGTAAACGACGGTAAAATGCATGCATATAAACACAGAGGTTTCTGGAAACCAATGGACATGTTGCGCGATAATCAGGAACTTGAGAAAATGTGGAATAATAATAATGCTCCATAGAAAAAATGGTAATAAGGAATTAGAAGAATGATTGATATATTTAATAATTTTTACCGTGGCAAGAAAGTTCTCATTACAGGACATACCGGCTTTAAAGGCTCATGGCTGTCAATATGGCTTCACGAACTTGGTGCCGAAGTCTGCGGCGTAGCGTTGGAGCCATTTACCGAACGCGATAATTTTGTACTGTCCGGCATCGGCAACAAGATAAAGGCTGATATTCGTGCAGACATTCGCGACCTGCAACAGATGAAAGAGATTTTCAAAAAATATCAGCCCGAAATCGTTTTTCATCTGGCAGCACAGCCATTGGTGAGATTGAGTTATGACATCCCCGTGGAGACATACGAAGTGAACGTCATGGGTACCGTTAACATAATGGAAGCCATACGAGCCACAAAGAGCGTTAAGGTTGGCGTGATGATAACAACAGATAAATGTTATGAGAACAACGAGCAGCTTGACGGTTATGTCGAGACCGATCCCTTTGGAGGATATGATCCTTATTCTTCTTCAAAAGGAGCATGTGAGATTGCCATTTCATCATGGCGCCGCTCGTTCTTCAATCCTGCCGACTATGGTATCAAGCACATTGTTTCGCTTTCAAGTGTACGCGCCGGCAACGTGATTGGGGGTGGAGATTGGGCTTTGGACCGTATTATCCCCGACTGTATACGTGCCATTGAAGCAAATAAGTCAATTGACATACGCTCGCCAAAATCAATACGTCCGTGGGAACATGTCCTTGAACCGTTGTCCGGATATATGCTTTTGGCAATGAAACAATGGGAGCACCCTACAGAATACAGCGAGGGGTGGAACTTCGGTCCGGAGGCAGAATCTGTGTCCACCGTATGGGAAGTGGCAACAGAAATTGTAAAGAACTATGGTTCCGGAGAACTTCGTAACATGGAAGATTCCAATGCACCCCATGAAGCCAAGCTGCTAATGCTTAATATAAACAAAGCAAAGACACGTCTTGGCTGGAAACCACGTATGAACATGCAACAATGTATAGCTCTTGTTGTAGATTGGTATAAAAGATATAGCAACGAAGACGCGTACAATCTATGCATTGAGGAAATAAAGAAATTCATCAATACCAATTCTTAACAACGGAAATGAAATTTTCAATACTCGGAACTAACGGATTTCTCTCTACTGCCATAGCCCGTCACTGCAACAAAATGGGATATGAGCTGGACATGTACGGGCTTGATATCCCTGCCGGACATAAATATGACAATTTCTATAACGTAAATCTTATGGACACCACGCTTGACTATGGCAATCTGTTGTCAAGTGACATAATTATTTACGCAATAGGCGCCGGCATACAATCGGATCTTAAGGAAGGCTTCAATCTCATTTACAACCTCAATGTAACAGTACCGGTTTCAATCTGCAATAAACTGAAAGAGCTTGATTATAAAGGAACATTTGTAACATTCGGCTCATTCTTCGAAATTGGAGAAACAAAAGAGACAAAGCCCTTTACCGAGACAGAGATACTGGCATCCACGGCACATGCCCCAAACGACTATACAATAAGCAAGCGGATGCTAAGCAGCTTCATCGCATCATACAAACATGATTTCAGACATTGGCATTTCTATCTTCCTACTATATATGGAAGTAAAGAAAATCCCAACCGTCTGATACCATATACAATAAATGCCATACGCAATGGCAAGGAACTCCACTTCACCTGTGGAGACCAGACACGCCAGTACATACATGTCAGCGAGATACCGCAAATACTTGAATTGTCCATACAAAAGAACATTGAATCCGGCATGTACAATATAGAGGGAAAAGAGACCATGACGGTAAAAGAAATTGTCACTCTCATTCATCGCACTATGGGAAGGACTGTCCCTGACAACTGTTTCGGCTCGGCGGAACGCGCGGATGCCAGAATGAAATATCTGGCGCTCAATGGAAGCAAACTACGGTCTAGGACTGGGTTTATCCCTTCGATAAGCATTATTGATGTCATAGATACATACTAAATATGATAGAAGAAATAAAGCACCGTTACGATGACCGTGACAACATGGCCGAAATAGAGAAGATTTTTTCCATTCCGATATTTACATGGGAAAAGAAAGAAGCTCCATTATACACAATAGCCATACCGACATACAACAGGACAGACCTTCTGCAATTCGCCATAGACAGCTGCCTGCATCAGGAAGGGTTCACAGACTATGAAATACTTGTCGTAGACAACAACCCCGAACGTGATGATGCCACCGAACGCCTGATGAAAAATAAGTATAATCTGCCGCAGATTGCTTATTACAAAAATACCGAGAACACCGGTATGACAGGAAACTGGAACAAGCTCTACCAGCTTGCACGCACAAAATGGGTTGTCATGCTGCATGATGACGACATGCTTTATCCCGATTTTATGTGTACCATGGCAAACATTGTTGCCAATGATCCGAAAGCCGTATGCTTTTACAACTGTTACAACAGTATAAGGGATATGGGTAACATACATCCAAAACGAAAGAAATGTGATATAAAAATCATGACACTCAAAGAAAGAGACTATCTCACTGGGTGTCATCTCCATGCTCCCTGTGGAATGACGCTCCGCAGGGATGTCGTGTATAACATCGGCGGTTTCAATCCGGATTTTTATCCCTCGCTTGACTTTCATTTCCACGTAAAGCTCGCCCACTATTACACAGTTCGTTGGCTACGTGGATACCCATTGGCAACATATCGCTGGATGGTCAATGCCGGCGGAAAGCCTGAGACCGTACCCGGATGGGTTGAGAAAGACAATGCCATAAAACGGCTTATCGTAAAAAACAACTTTGTCATTGGCTCTTGGCTACAAGAACCATATCTCAGGTATTTTGATTATCTGTTTGTAAGAAACTGGAATATCGGACAAAAAATAAAGGTAGAAGAACCCGCAATAAAAACATATGACAAAGCCATATATATGATAATGAAACTTATTTGGGGAATATCCAAGAAAATAAGGCATACTTATACTTACAGCAAATAATGGCAGATACAAACTTTAGTAAACAACGTATTGCAAAGAACTCTGTGCTATTAGCTTTGCGAATGCTGTTTACGATGTGGATAAATCTTTATATAACAAGATTAGTCTTACAAAATCTTGGTATTGAAGATTATGGAACATACGGCATTGTCGGCGGAGTTGTTTCGATGTTTGCCATATTTGGAGGTGGTCTCACAAATGCAATAAATAGATTTCTCGCATATGAATTAGGAAGAAACAGTTCTGACATTCAGAAAACGTTTTGCTGTTGCATGAATATTGTTGCCGTTTTTGCCTTTTTTTCATTCTTATTATTGGAAAGTATTGGTTTATGGTTTCTAAACAATAAAATACAAATACCTGAAAGAAGTATCGTTGCAGCCAATTGGGTTTTCCAGTTCTCTATAATCACATGTGTCATTAATCTTATAAGTATTCCCTACAATGCCTTGATTATAGCCCATGAGAAAATGAGCGCTTTTGCTTATATATCCATTTTTCAGGTTTTATTAAATCTGCTGGCAGTATATTCCATTGGCTTCCTGACATCAAACCGTTTGCTTTATTACGGACTATTCCTTGCAGCAATAAGTATAAGTATCCGCACTATATATCAACTGTATTGCAGACATAAATTCAAAGAATCCAAGTACAGATTAATAATAGACAAAAGTCTTATGGTGGAAATAGGAAAGTTTACAGGATATTCGCTGCTTGACGGAATATTGGTATTGCTATTTTCACAAGGATTCAACATATTATTGAATATAAATTTCGGCGTTGTCATGAATGGCATTTTCTCCATAGCCACACAAGTAAGAACATCCGTACTATCGTTCTCACAAAACGTACAAAAAGCCATAGAGCCACAAATCATAAAAACATATTCTAACGGTGATGAGAAAAAAACGATAAACCTTATATACGAAGGTAGTCGTATGCAGATATATTTGCTTTCATTTCTTGTGATACCAATATGGATAAGATGTGGGCAGATACTTTCTTTATGGTTAGGCAATGTCCCGGACGGCATAAGCTTGTATGTAAATATATTCCTGTTTATCAGCATTATTTATGCCATAACATGCCCCATAATAACCGGAGCACTTGCTACCGGAAAAATTAAGCGTTTTTTATTAGTAGCAGATTGCATATACATAATAGCTCTTGTCTCACTTTGCATCATTCCACATGTTATCAAATCCACTGCTTTATTATTCGCAATGATACTGCTTTTGACAGAAACAAGTGTAGCCTTATATAGAATATATGCATTTTCCAAGATTTCATTGTTCTCTTTAAAAAGATTTGTCTTGTCATGCATCTTCCAACCAATGCTTGTCATAATCACCATCTTCGGTATTATGTCGTTTATAGATGACTACTTCACATACAATTTAACAGGATTAATCTGTTTTGTAGCAACATCATGCATATTGTCAGTCTTGGTAATGTCAACTATTGGTCTGAATGATTATGAGAAAGTGATGCTGCTAAAAACTTATACAAGGTTAATCTCAAGAATAAAATAACAGATAAATATAAAAATACACTTATATGATACATGAGAGATTCTCAAGTACTCTATAAAAGTTTTAGATAATTGACGATTAACAAAATAATATATTTATACGCATTGATACAATCTGTACTAAAAACCATAAATATATAATGAAAGCAATTAAAAACTTTGAGATATATTATCGCTCTCTTGACAAATACAAAAAAGCATTCTGGATATACTTGTTCCTTATTTTCATAGAAGGAGCCATGCGCAAATGGTTCATGCCGGGATTATCAAATCTATGGTTCATGTGCCGTGAACCATTTGTTATATGGATTGTCATATCCTCTATGAATGAACGCTACCTAAAAAGCCGTCTCGCAAAATGGTTTATGGGAATAGGACTTATAACGCTATTCATAACAATAACTATCGGGCACCACAACATACCCATTGCATTGTATGGCTTCCGCATATGGTTTTTTCATATCCCCTTTATATTTATAATGTCCCAACGTCTGAACCGTACAGACTTGATAAAAATAATGCAGTTTTTATGCATAATATTTATACCAATGACAGTCTTATATACATTGCAGTTTTTAACACCGCCCAACAACATAATAAATGCAGCTGTAGGCGGTGAAGTCGCAGAAAGAACAGGTACAGCCAATGGTGCGGTACGCCCTCCAGGAACATTTGCACATTGCTTAGGCTCTTCTTATTATAATCCTATTGTCACATGCATATTTACGGTTGTCATGTTTTCTAAAAATTACAGAAAACAAATTTTAGAATTCAAGTTGGGATTTCCGCTTCTTGCAACTTGTGTAGTTCTTACATTGATAACAAGTGTGTCAAGAGGTACTATATTACAGTCTGCAATAACAATTTTGTTTATATCTTTAATTATGAATCTTGCAAAAATAGGAAATTCTTTCTTCAAAGTTCTATTTTCCTTGCTTTGCTTGATACTCCTCATATTTATCATATCAAATATTAAAGTCGGAGACATGTATCTTTTAGATCCTGTGATAAATCGTTTTACTACAGCTGCAGAACAAGAAGGAGGAACGTCCGGAGTTTTCCTGTCCAGAATATTGGAGCCTTATATATTCTGGCACAACATGGGAAAAGTTGCAGATATTCCGTTTATGGGTTGTGGCATAGGCATGGGAAGTAATTTCGCCGCAAAAACTTTGACAGGTGGGAGTTGGATGCTTGGAGAATGGTCCTCCCAAATAGTCTATGCCGAAATGGGAATTTTGTTTGGTACAATCGTATTCTTAATGCGGTTCTGCTATCCAATAAAACTATTCTTTAAAAGCATAAATATACTAAAAAGAAATCATGACATATTACCAATTACGTTATGGACACTTTCTCTGCAATACTTTGCTAACGGAAATATAAACGTTGTTTATTCATTAGGATTTATCGTGATACTTATGATAATGTTACTCGTAAGTATTAAAACAAGTCACCATACATCAATATGAGAAAGTCAAATATCGAATTATTGCGCATATTATGTATGTTTATGATAATTCTATGGCATATAAATATTGCCGTAGAACAATGTGAACCATATACACATGATTTTATTCTAAAAGATGCAATATATTCCATAACAGTAATCGCCGTGAATTGCTTTGTATTGATTTCTGGTTATTTCGGTATACATTTTAAAATTAAAAGTATAGTTATATTACTATTACAATGTTTATTTTACAGTATCATATTAGGATGTACAATTAACATTATCTACAATGAGCCATTAAAAATCATGATAATGCTGATGCCTG
>ERZ778503.574-NODE-574-length-29681-cov-6.783636_pt1 | contig 29681 bp, 24 predicted proteins | sample MGYA00510047_ERZ778503 | MGnify/ENA primary metagenome ERZ778503 (study PRJEB29527, sample SAMN07138965) | mouse gut metagenome | material: feces | host: mouse | place: China:Nanjing | collected 2016-01-25 ... | reverse complement strand
GCGAACCGATAAATCGGTTTGATGACAAATTTCATTTGGACGCCCGTGTGCATAAAAACAAGTAGGAGAATCATGATTCCCCTACTTTTTTAAAAATTTCTACAATTATTATACTTCTACAATCCACCCTGCAGGTGCATCTATACGTCCCATCTGGATACCTGTCAATGTATCATAAAGCTTTTTGGTAATAGGTCCCATCTCATGCATACCTGATGGCAGACAAATTTCATCCTCTTTATTTACAATTTTTCCTACAGGAGAAATTACCGCAGCGGTTCCACAAAGTCCACACTCCGCAAAATCCTTCACTTCGTCAAAGAAAACTTCCCGCTCCTCAACTTCCAAACCAAGATACTCCTTCGCAACCACCATCAAAGAGCGCCGTGTGATTGATGGCAGAATGCTGCTTGACTTCGGTGTGATAACCTTTTTATCCTTCGTCACAAAGAGAAAGTTTGCACCACCTGTCTCCTCAACCTTAGTGCGCGTTGCTGGATCAAGATACATATTTTCATCAAACCCGTCCTGATGCGCAGTTACAATCGCATGTAAACTCATCGCGTAATTTAAACCAGCTTTAATATGTCCGGTTCCATTTGGTGCCGCCCTGTCAAAATCACTTACTCTGATTGTTAAAGGTTTCGCACCCCCCTTAAAATAAGGCCCTACCGGAGTTGTAAAAATTCGGAACTGATATTCGCTGGCTGGTTTTACGCCAATTACAGGATTTGTACCAAACATGTATGGTCTTACATAAAGAGTTGCCCCAGAACCATAGGGAGGTACATAAGCCTCATTTGCTCTGACTACCTGTTTTACACCCTCCACAAAACGCCCTTCTGGAAGTGGTGGCATCTCAAGGCGCAAACAACTATCATGCATACGTTGTTCATTTAAATCTGGTCGAAACACAACTATTTTTCCGTCTTGTGTTGTATATGCCTTTAAACCCTCAAAGCATGTTTGTGCATACTGCAAAACTCCAGCACATTCATTTAAAACAATATTGGCGTCCTCTGTAAGACCACCCTCATCCCATGCATCGTTCTTAAAGTTTGTTACATACCTTTTTTCAGTCTGTCTATAGCCAAAATCAAGACCAGACCAATCCAAATCTTTTTTCTCCATTTTCACACGCTCCTCCTACTCATAGAAATAGTCTCTCCAAATCTTTTGTAACATCAAGTGCAAAACGATTCCGAGAGGCCAGAAATAATATGCAAAATTGCTTGTACTTCTTAATTTTTTATTATTATACGACAAAGTACAAAAGTCAACATTTCTGTACATATTTCTGAAAATAATATGTCAGATCAAAATAAGTCTGTTCTTCGCTTTCTTGTACTAATTTCCATTCCGACATCTTATCAAGCCGTGGAAAATATACATCTGCTTGATATGCATAATCTATTTTTGTGATATAAGCTGTGTCACAGTAGGGAAGAAGCTGTTCATACACGCTCGCTCCCCCTGCCACATAAACTTCTCTGTCATCATACTTTTTTAATTCTTTCAAGAGCATCTCAACAGAATAGACAACTACAGCATCTTTCACCTGATACTGTCTGTCCCGCGACAAAATAATATTCACACGATTTTTTAAGGGCTGTTTCTGCGGAAAAGTTTCTAATGTTTTTCTGCCAAACACAACCACCTTTCCCTCTGTTATCTCCCGAAACTGTTTCTGGTCCCTTGGAATGCGCACCAATAGGCTATTTTGCCATCCAATTGCCCAATTGTTATCCACAGCCGCTATCATGTTCATATTAATCCCCCATGCCGCCTTTTGGCGGCTCAAATTTCACATTTTTTCTTCAACGATTCTAATCATATTTATCTGCAAGAGAATTAATCTGGTCTGCAAATCTTGCTAACTCTTTGTTCGGTTTACCCTCATTTTTGTAAATAACAGCAATCAACCGTTGTCCAGCAGCCAGCAATCTTGCAAAGACATCAGATACACTGCGCAGACGTTTCTTAACCGCAACAGGAGAAGCCTCAAATTCAACAGCTCCTGTAATAAGGTCAATACGTGTACCTGAATAAGGCGCATACGCATCATAACCGTGTTCTGTTCGCAGACAATCTGCAAACAAACTACATGCGGTGTCCTCTCCATGCACAATAAATACCTTGTCTGGCTTATTTTCAAAAGCATCTACCCACTCTATCAAACCATTTTTATCCGCATGACCACTAAGCCCGGGCAACTGTGTTATCCTTGCTCGAACTTCAACCGCCTCGCCAAAAAGTTTTACCTCATCCGCTCCTTCTATCAAAATGCGCCCTAGTGTGCCTACCGCCTGATATCCCACAAAAAGAATTGTACATTCGGGTCTCCAGAGGTTGTGTTTAAGATGATGCCGGATTCGCCCTGCTTCACACATACCACTTGCAGAAATAATTACTTTCGGCGTCATATCAAAGTTAATCTCTTTAGATTCCTCGCTGGTAATGGCAAGTTTCAATCCCGGAAAATTTAATGGATTGATACCTTTGTTTACCAACGCCATTGCCTCCTCGTCAAAACAGGTATATATATTCTTCTGAAATACCCCTGTCGCCTCCACAGCAAGTGGGCTATCCACATACACTTCAAAACGTGGAAAATCCGGTATCATATTATCTGCCTTAATTTTTCTTAGAAAATATAAAATTTCCTGTGTTCTACCCACAGCAAACGAAGGAATGACAACATTACCTCCCTTTGCAAAAGTTCGATTGATTACCTCCGCAAGGTCCGAAACATACCCTTCTTTCTGTTTAGGATGATATCGGTCTCCATATGTCGCTTCCATAACAACATAATCTGCCTCTTTTGTATAGATTGGATCTTTGATAAGTGGTTGATTTTTATTTCCAATATCACCTGAGAAAACAATTTTCTTTGTCACATCGTTCTCAGTCAACCAGACTTCAATACTAGCAGAACCAAGCAAATGCCCCACATCTGTAAACCGAATATGAATACCATCACTAATCTCAACATCTTTATTGTACGCACATGGAATAATACTTCTAATCACACCGTCAGCATCCTCCATGGTGTAGGCTGGCTCAACTGGCTCAAGTCCAGAATGTCGCTTTGCCTTTCTATTCTTCCATTCTGCTTCCTGCATCTGAATATGTGCACAATCCCGCAACATAATTGAACACAAATCCGCAGAAGCCTCTGTTGTAAATACCTGCCCACGAAAGCCTCTCGCATACAGCAAAGGCAGATTTCCTGAATGATCTACATGTGCGTGTGTCAGAAACACATAGTCAATCTGTGCCTCGTCGACAGGTAACTCACAGCACTCAAAGGGATTTGACCCTTGCTGCATACCGCAGTCCACAAGAATATTTTTCCCGCACGCCTGCATGAAATGACAACTTCCTGTTACTTGATGGTCCGCTCCTACAAAGGTAAGTTTCATACAAATTCCTCCTTTATGTTCTTTTTTCACACGAACTCCCATCTGCCCACTTTTGCAGTCATACAAGTCAAGATGGGTGAAATCTTTGATTTCATATTGTTATTATTAGTTTAACACATTTTAATCCATTTGAAAACAAGAATCCAAATTCAGAACATATTTTCTGCAATAATGGGTTTTCTCCCTTAGTGACCTTCTAAGCCGCAAATAGTAACTCGAACTCTACTCAAGATGCTGTTTTACAAATTTCTTGATTGCGTCATAGCTTTCCTGACTCAATATATGTTCTATTTTGCATGCATCCTCAACAGCAATCTCTTTGGAAACTCCAAGCGCTATCAGCCAATTAGAAATAAATTCATGTCGCTCATACACCATCTGCGCAATCTTGCTACCAGAATCGGTAAGGTAGATAAAGCCAGCCTCAGTGACTGTTATATAATTTTTTTCTCGCAAATTCTTCATTGCAATACTCACACTGGGTTTCTTAAAGCCAAGCTCATTTGCAATGTCAACCGAACGCACAACCGGAAGCTTCTTGCTCAATATCAATATCATTTCCAGATAATTCTCAGCAGATTCATTCTCTATCATTTTTCTCTCCCATTCAACCGGAAAACTTTAACAATTCCTTATAATTATCGCCAAGTATATCACACATTTTACCAAATATCAACTATTCCTGTTGCCTTGCCAAAATGACCGTAACAGTTCAGCCATGCAAAATTGAATATACAAAATGCCGCTGGGAGCTTGCTCATATAAGGCATTTTGTATATTCAATTTTATAGGGCGGACGCCCAACATGAAATAAGTTGTCGGAAATAGCCAAAATTAACTGTCAGAATGTACAACTCGGCAACTTATGAATGGGCATGACTGAACTGTTACAAATGACCTAATCAATTCGGTTACAATTGACGCACACAAAATGCCCAAAAGAAGACATTTTAACACTGGCTCTGCACCATGCAGCAAGTGTATGGTGTGGATGTGAAAAGTAACACGAACCCAGCCCTAAATTTTTGCAAACAACAAAATATGAAAAATTCCTTTTTCACAGTAACAGCCAATGTTTCCGCCAATATTATCTGAAAATGCCTGCACACTCTGCATTCCCAAACCATGCCCCTCCCCCGCCTGACTCTTAGGAAGACCTGTCACTGCATCGAGCATAATTTCTTCTTCATATGCATTTTGAACATGAATCAGCACATGCTTTTTGTCACATTCAATCTTTGTCTCCACACGTTTTTCCTTTGTCTGAAATCCACCCACACAGCGCACTGCATTCTCAATCAAGTTGGCAATCACCGCAGCAAATTCATAGTTATTAAATGGAAGTTCTCGTGGCACAACCGCCTCAAGCTGCACAGACACACCACACTGCTGCGCCTTATCCATCATATGAGAGATAACAGAATTGACCATCAGATTCTCACAGTATTTCACTATTTTGTTATCATCAGCAACCGCCTTAATATGCGCAGTCACATTCCGAATCTCATCATACGCTTGCTGATTTAACAAGGCATCAATCATACCAGAATAATGACGCATATCATGGCGCAATATCTTTAAATTCTGTTCTGACTGTTCCACCAAACTATACTGTGATTCTAATCCTTTAATATAAGATTCAAAAAACACGTTTTTCCAATAAATTCCTGTTCGCTCTGATTCACTTTCCAAATATCGCAGTACAACCACATAGGAGACAAACATTGTGATAAGGAATAACAGAACTGCTGGAATATTTTGTGGATTTTCTTCAAGTTTAATCGGAAAAAATGCCAACGTGCAAAAACCACAATAAAAAAACACGGGTATCAGGCACAACTCCCACCAATTTTTACCTGTCTCCCGCTCTTGAAATCGAAACCAGATTGCTCTGATTCTAATATATAATACAAATAAAATGATAGTATGAATCACAACACTTCCCACCACGGAAATCATTATATTTCCTGTCCAGATATGCAAAACTGTGGCTATGACACTTCCTGCAATAACATAATTAGAAGCACTAAGTCCTACAAACAAAAGTTTGCTATCGCGATGCTTCGCAATATAGATTCCTGTAAACTGTGTCACACAAATCTGAAAAATTGTCACTATCAGATAACACAACTGACTATCTGGAAAAAAGTTTAACTTTAAAAGATCTGTCACAGTCAAAAGCAGAGCGGAAGTAACACACACACCTGCTGTCTTCTTTTTGGAATACCGATGTACAATAAATAAATACATAAACAGCATCAAAAAGACATGACTAATCGTATAAGTAATATTCTTGTAGATCACATCTTCCGTCCTCCTTCTATTGATAACATGCCGAAAGGAATTGCAGATATGTCCGTTTTACATCTGTGGCTCTGGTCTTACTGACAGGAATCCTTTTTCCACTCTCCATCACAATCTCACTCTGTTCTAATTTCTTTACATACTTCATGTTAATTAAGAAAGATTTATGTACTTGTAGGAAACTTTTGTCTCCTGCAATTTCCCGAATCTCCTCATCAAAAGACTTTCTGATAAAAATACTCCTAATATTTTCACCATCGTTTAAATAAACGTTTAGCGTCCGAGAATAATTCTCAATATATTCAATTCGGGAATAAGACACAGATAGAGTGCCCTCCCTTGTCTTTACCAAAAACAAATGTTCCTTATGTATTCTAGTATAGGAACGCGCAAAATTCATAGCCTCAAAAAAGTTTTCTGCACTAACTGGCTTTAATAAATATCGCGCTGCATGTACTCCATAAGCTTCCAACGCATAATCATCCGATGAAGTAATATATATAATTACTCCATCACTACCAGCTTTGCGAATCAAGCTACCAATATCGAGTCCTGTCCTGTCAGACATAATCATATCCAATATGTAAATATCTGCCCGTCTTCCTGCTAGAATCTTATTATATAGTACTGTAGCATCCAAATATTTTTCAACCGTAAAACTTATGTCTGAGGCTGATTCCTTGTACTGCTCCAGCAAAATTTCTATTGTTTGTAAATCCTCACTACATTCATCACACAACACCACCTTCATAAGTACACGCCTTACTTTCTTTTCTGTAAAATAAAATTATATTAAATTCCTGCCTAATTTTATTAAAATTACTCCAACTTTGCCAGTTGAATCCTCCAAAGATAATTCAACTGACCTTTTCGTTGGAAGCAAAATAATAACTACTATAACACCAAAGACGGAGCTGCATATACTCGTGTCCCTAACTCACTATTTAACATATATAAACTGCGTGCATCTTCTCCAAAAAGTTCCATTTTGGTAATCTGGTCCATAGAATTTTTTTCTTCTTCCCCTTGTTCTTTCACAAACCAATCTAAAAACTGCGTCGTGCGAAAATCCTTTGCTTCCTGTGCTGCACCATAGATTGTATTGATCAATGAGGTCACATAGCGCTCATGTTCAAGCCCAACTTTAAGCGGATCTATCAATGTCTCAAAAACTGCATCTGGCTTTGCAATCGCCTCAAGTGTAACTTGCTGATCATTATTCTGCAAATATCGATACATTAACATTGCATGATCTTGCTCCTCTTTTGCCTGCACCTCATACCAATTGGCAAATCCATCCAGTCCTTTTTTTGTATAAAAATTTGCTATATCAAGATACAGATATGCAGAGTAAAACTCCTTGTTAATCTGTTCATTTAATAACGCTGCTATTTTCTCATTCATTTTTCTCTCCCTGCTTTATATAAGCTTCTTCTTTTTTCAGAAGTCTAACACATTCCTTGTCTATTATCAACCATAACACAGCACCTGTCAAGCCCGCTTTTCACAACCATTGATTATTCGGTTCCAGTTTAGTTACTTTTCATACCCACATCTTGCACTTGCTGTATGGTATCAGCTCCCGTGAAATAGCGATGATACTGAAAGATATCAAGTCACCATGAAATAATCTTATATGATTTGACATTTATAACAGAAAACCAAAAACGAAACTGTTACATTATTCGGGTATTATCTGAACTTTTCCCAATTTCCCATCCCTATCCATACCATGTATGTGACATTTCTCTCTGTGAAAACAATCAATATACGCCCACACTTCTTGATTAATTCGTTCCCCAGGATAGATCACTGGGATCCCTGGCGGATATGGTGCGATCATCTGACCTGATACTAGACCAACGGCCTCCTGCCAATGGACTGATATTTTTTTAGAAAAATAAGCGTCACGTGGCGTCATAACTTGTTCTGGAAACATTGGAAAATGTGGATACACATTTTTCTGCAACCTTGAATATCCCACATGTGTTCTGCTAATTTCTGCACATGCGGCAATCAGTCTATCCAAATCCTGCAATTCATTTGCATAAGTAACAATCGCAAGCACATTTTCTTGGTCCGCAAGTTCCAAATTAACTGCATATTTTTCATAGAGAATTTGTTTTAGTGCATACCCAGTCAACCCCATTTCACGCGCAGAAAACACAAGGCGCGTACTGTCAAGCCGCCCATTTTCCATACAGCAAAATCCTGCAATCTCCTTGATTTTGTTTCTTGCATATGTCGCAAGAAACAACGCTTTCTCCATCATCTCTGTTCCGTGAAGTGCAAGCTCATACCGCGCACAATCAAGTGAAGCCATCAAAAGATAGCTTGGACTTGTACTTTGCACCAACTGTAAATTCTGCGCAATTCGCTCAAACACCACACTACCCACACCATGATATTTACAATGCAGTACAGAACTTTGTGTCAAGGCACCTGTCACCTTATGCATACTTTGTACACACATATCTGCTCCCGCCACAAGTGCTCCCCTAGGAAACGCACTATGAAAATACAGATGCCCTCCATGCGCCTCATCCACTAACAAAAGTGCACCATATGTATGACAAATTTCTGCAATTGCCATCAAATCGGAACACACCCCATAATAACTTGGATTCACTATAAAAAGTGCTTTGCAATCAGGATTTTCGGCAAATCCTTTTCTAACAGACGCCTCTGTAATCTCTCCTTGTATTCCCCATTCACAAATAACCTCTGGCATCAGATATACAGGCTTTGCCCCAGACAAAATCAGTCCCATCAATGCAGACTTATGCGCATTTCTGGCAATCAGAATCTTTTCCCCCGCAAGCGCTGCACTAAGAATCATTGCCTCGTTTCCACAAGTACTTCCATTTATAAGAAAGAAACTTCGGTCTGCTCCATAAAGCGCAGCAAGCAATTTCTGTGCCTTATCAATCGCTCCTTCAGGACAATGCAAGTCATCGGTAAGTGGCGTCTCTGTCACATCATAAGAAAAGATTTTCTCTCCAACTTTGTCCGTCCAGCGCGGACTGATTCCCTTTTCTAGTCGGTGTCCGGGCACGCTAAAATATGCTGGTCGTCCAGCGATAAATTCTGTGATTGCATCTAGCAGTGGTGTCTGGTTCTGTTCCATCTTTTTATTCCCTTTCTGTAATTTTTATGTTATAATATTTTTCTACCTGTATGGTTGCAATCCGACAGTTCACTTAATTGCATTATAAGTGAACTGTCGGATTTGCAACACTCTTTTATGAACAAAAAACAGCTGCATTCACAGACGTAAAAAATTTTTGCAAATGGAAGAACAGGTTATTTTGATATTAAAAATGATCTAGGAGGTATTTTGCATATGTCTTATATTTATGAAACCCACTTACATACAACCGCTGCCAGTGCCTGCGCCAAAAGTGCAGGTTCCGAATACATTTCTTTCTACAAAAATCTGGGATATGATGGCATAATCGTCACCGATCATTTTTTTAATGGCAACTGCTGTGTTCCTGAAAATCTACCGTGGGAAGAACGTGTGGATATTTTTTGTAGTGGTTATGAGGACGCCAAAGCCGAAGGAGACCGACAAGGACTCAAAGTATTTTTCGCATGGGAATGTCATTTTAACGGTGATGAATTTCTCGTTTATGGACTCGACAAAAAATGGTTAAGAGAACACCCTGAAATGATGACTTGGGACCATGTCACGCACTACCAAAAAATCAGAGCAGACGGTGGCCTTGTTGTACAAGCACACCCTTTCCGAGAAAGAAGATACCTGTCTGAAGTCTATGTGCACCCGCACCAATGTGATGCCTTTGAAGTGGCAAATTGTGGGAATCCTCATGAGCAGGATCGCCTCGCATATCGTTATGCCAAAGAGCATCACATCACAATGACTGCAGGTTCAGATATCCACCATGTCGGCAGAACAGACAATGGTTATATCTATGGTATGGAATTTGACACACCCCTAAACACTATCACGGACTATGTAACACGAATCAAGCATGGAAGTGGTTTCTCACTTCATGTCCCATCTGATCATCTTGTGTGGGAAGAAGGAACGACAAACCATCTGCCTGTCTATATCTTTGACAAAAATAACATACCCATTCTCACAGACAGCGTTGCATGTATCTTGTCAACTTTTTAAACGTCCCCATGTACTTCTGGAAAACAAAATCAGAATTGGAAAAATCTCAAGCCTGCCTGCAAGCATATCAAAGATCAACACTAACTTTGACAACCAACTAAAATCTCCAAAATTGCAGGTAGGCCCAACCGCTTCAAGTCCGGGGCCAATATTATTAAAACAAGATAGAACTGCTGTAATATTGGTCGTAATCGAGAATTTATCAATTGATACCAAAATAAAGCTGATAAATAAAATAATAACATAGGCTGAGAGATACGCATTGGTATTCTCAAGTACTTTCTCATCAATCATATGGTTATTGATTCTCACAACCTGTACTTTCTGTGGCGATATCGCACGCCGTAAATTTCTGCGAAGACTTTTAACTACAATTAGAACTCGAGCGCATTTAAATCCACCTCCTGTACTTCCTGCACTTGCACCAATTACCATCAATCCCAATATTATCGCTTTGGAAAAACTTGGCCACAAATCAAAATCTGTCGTTGCAAATCCAGTAGTTGTCACAATACTCGCCACTTGAAAAGCGGCATGACGCACAGTTTCTTCCAGCGTACCATAAAATCCTCTGACATTGAGCGTGATTAACACAATACTTCCAAGTACAATTCCTAAATAAAGGCGTAGTTCCTCATCCTTAAATACACTGTAAAACTGGCGTAATAAAAGCATATAATAGCAGCTAAAATTTATACCAAACAGTAACATAAAAACAGTACATACATTCTGAATATACGAGCTATAGCTGGCAATACTGTCATTTTTAATCCCGAAACCGCCTGTCCCCGCTGTACCAAATGCTGTACATACAGAATCAAACAGAGGCATACCACCCAACAATAAAAAAACAATATTTACAATGGTGAGTATCATATAAATCAAATAGAGAATTTCCGCTGTCTTCTTCATCTTTGGCACTAATTTTCCCACTTGTGGCCCGGGACTTTCCGCCCTCAGAAGATGCATTGTAAATCCTTTACTGCTCTCTCCAAAAGCTCCTACCGCCAACACAAAAACAAGAACTCCCATTCCCCCCAGCCAATGAGTAAAACTTCTCCAATAAAGGATTCCTTTAGAGAGGATCTCCACCTCTGACAGAATTGACGCACCTGTTGTTGTAAATCCAGATACCGTCTCAAACAGCGCATCCAAATACGAAGGAATTTCCCCAGAAATATAAAAAGGCAAAGAGCCAAGAAGACTCATTACAATCCAACTAACACCGACGCATACCAAACCTTCTCTTGCTCGAAAACCTTTTTTATTCCCCTTACACAATATACTTAACAACAATGACAAAACTAAAATAATACCAAAACTGGCAGCAAATCCGATTGCTGCCATTCTTTCTTTCTGAGCCAGACTAATCGCCAGCGGTACTGTCATAAAGATTGCCTCCACTAGCAGAATATGTCCTATAAATCTGCCCATCATTTTATAATTCATGACTGTATATCCTTCCTTTTACTAACATAAACTCTCGACGTCAATTCTCGAAGATATCATTCAATTGGTAAATAACTCTGTCAGCGATTGTCACAACTATAACAGTATCCCCTCGTACAAAGCTAGAATCACCATTGGGAATCTCAAGCTGTGCACCATGCATAATACACACTATCAACACATTTTTCTTAATCCGAAGTTTTTTAAGTGGTTCCCCACAGTGCAGTGTATTCTGGTCTACCATAAACTCCACTGCTTCCGCCTGCCCGTCTGCAATTGTATATACAGTAAGTGCTGCTCCTGTCTGATTTTTCATAGCGCGTACATACTGTACTATTGTATTACAACTTAACTCTTTTGGACTGATAATACTGCCTAGTGGAAGCGCATCCAATATGGTATTATTCTCAAGTCTTCCAAGTTTTGTAATAATCTGTGGAACCTTGCAACTGCTTCCATACAAAGAAATAATAATATTCATCTCGTCTACACCCGTAAGTGTTACCAAGGCATCACAGTTAGAGATTCCTTCATTGTCCAATAAAAATTCTTTTGTAGCATCTCCATGAATCACAGACGCCTTGGGAAGCATGTGTGAGAGTTGGATACATTTATCATAATTCTGCTCTACAATCTGAACACTCACACCATTTTTGATAAGCATCTGTGCTAGATAATAGCTCACACGCCCTCCTCCACACAGGATAACACGCTTTGCCTTATGCGTAATAATCCCTAGATTTCTAAGAAGTGTCGTCAGTACATTGGTCGGAGCTGTAACAAAAATACGATCTCCTGCCAACAACACAAAATCACCACCTGGTGTGACTGCTTTACCATTTCTAATCACCGCACACACCAGAATTTTACATTTTACAATATTATACAGATCATTGAGTGCTGTATTACAAAGCTTATGCCCAGATTCCACACGAAGCTCTACAATTTCCACTCTCCCTTTTGCAAACGTATCTCGCTTTAAAAATCCAGGATATTTTAGCAAACGTTCAATTTCAACAGCGGCCTGTCTCTCTGGATTAATCATCATGGAAAGCGCAAAAAGACTCCGCATTTTGTAAATCTGGTCAGTATACTCTGGATTTCTGATACGGGCAATTGTATGAATGTCAGGATTAATTCCATGTGCCGTCATACAACAGAGCAAATTGATCTCGTCTGCATCTGTCACAGCAATAAGCAAATCGGTATCTTTAACTCCAGCCTTCTCCAATATTTCCATCGATGCACAGTTCCCCTGCACTGTTATAATATCGTACCGTTCCTCTGTGGATTCCAGCACTTTCAGGTCAGCATCAATCAAGGTGAGATCATAACCCTCCGCAGAAAGCTGCTTTGTCAGCATCGCACCTACTTTGCCATCTCCTGCAATTACTATTTTCACGTCATTAGTTCCTCCTGTTTTCAATTCTGCATTTATTCTTGGCAATTCCAAGAGACCGTCTATCTATGGTCAATATGCATTATAATATCTCCACGTACATTATATCATCTTGGTATAAAAAGGCAATAAGAAAAGGCAGATGCATCATCTGCCCTTATCTCCATTTTATGCAATGCCTACATTTCTTCTTCTGTTTGTGTTTCCGCCTGCTCTGGATGGAGTTTTTCTTTTATTTTCTCAATTAATTCCTCTATAGAAGAAGCCTCTATCTTCTCAGTCTCCTGCTTCTTCTCTGTAATCTTCTCAATCCGGTCTTCTTCAATTTTTTTCCGCTCAGCGCGCTTTTCTTCCAGACGCTCCTGCTGTTTCTTGTCTGCCTTACTGCTGCTCTCCTGCATATCTTTCAGAAGTTTTACCGCATAAGAAACATTTCCGTCTTTGTCTAACGTAATGCTAAAGCTTTCAATTTTATCTGCGTCTTCACCAAGTTCTTCTTTGATCGTATCAAACTTTTCGCCTGCACCGCTGAGAATACTCTCATACTTTTCTCTTGCTGCTGGATCTGTTGCCATCTTCTCAAGAAGTTCAGGATTAATCAGCACACTGTAATCCTTATCAGAAAGACTTGCATAGTAATCCTGCTCCTCGTCTGTAGACCACTCTGCCACAGCGATATCCATATTTCCGTATTTCTCTCTAAGTTCCGAGAGCAAATCTTTCGCGGCATCACTTAACTGAACACCTTCTTGGATACCATTGGAGTCAAGTGCCTTGTACTCAGATGACTCTGTGCGCTTGGGTCTGCTATATCCTGCCTTTACCTCGCGCGTCTGCCCACTATACTCATATGTATCCCTGTCCATATTTGACTGTCTGTTATCTACATCTGTCTTTTTTGTTGGTGCCTTTCTGTTGACTCCTGTGACTGTCCCTGTAAAAGCAGCCTCGTCCTTATTTGTTTGATTTGAAAAAATTCCTGTATTGTTCAAAAGTGAACCGTAATTGATTCCATTCATTTTCATACCAGCCTTTCTTTAATAAATAATCTATTTTACACATAGGGGGATTCCTTTCCCTATATTTCCAGTTATTCTTAATATCGGCACTTTTCCAACCAAACTTTATAGTATTTATCCCATTTATTTACACCATTGCTTCCTGCCGCATCCGAAGTAGTACTTTTTTCTCCAATCGACTTACTTGAACTTGACTTATGCCAAGGTCTCCTGCCACTTGCATCTGTGTTTTATTTTCAAAATACCGCAATCGAATCAAATTTTTCTCATGCTCATCAAGTGTGCTAAACAGCTTCTCTAACAACAACCGATTCACAATTTCATCGCTCTCGCCTTCCTTCCCAAGCATGTCCACTAAAAGCATATCATTTCCTTCTGATGTATACACTGTCTTATAGATTGACTCGACTTCACGACAAGCCTCAAGCGCTGTTATAATATCCTCCACAGCAATTCCAGAATCCTCTACAAGTTCTGATAATGTTGGCTCTCTGCCCATTTTCTGTAAAAATGCCTCCCGAATCCAGTTTATCCGCTTTCCGTTCTCTTTCACACTTCTGCTAATTTTTATAATGCCATCATCTCGCAAAAATCTTCGTATTTCTCCCACAATCATTGGCACTGCGTATGTGGAGAAACACACTCCATAGTCTATGTCAAATTTTTCAATTGCTTTCACAAGTCCTATTGCTCCAATTTGAAACAAGTCATCTGCCTCAACTCCAGCTCTGTTGGCATAGCGTTTTATCACATGGCGTACAAGCCCCATATTGTCCTTAAAAAGCTGTTCCTTTGCTTCTTTATCTCCTTTCTGTGCCCTGATAAAAAGCTCCTTCTCCCCCATATGCTATTCCCTGCCACTTCTGTTCCATACTGCTGCCTGAAGGATTGGTTTTGTTCCAGTAGCCTGTCGTTTGGAAAAACGTTTCCACATATGTACACAAGTTCCTTCTCCCGGGGTACTCTCCACATCTAATCCATCCATAAACGCCTCCATAAAAGAAAATCCCATGCCGGACCGTTCACTGGACGCACCTGTTGTAAAGAGTGGTTGCATTGCCTGTTCCACATCCGCGATACCTACTCCATGGTCTATAATATCAACCACAAGTTCTCCATCCGCAACTAAATTCGCTTGCAAAATCACTTTTCCTCCATTTTCTTTGTAGCCATGAATGATTGCGTTGGTGACAGCTTCCGACACTGCTGTCTTTACGTCCTCAAGTTCATCGATTGTCGGGTCAATTTCTGCGAGAAATGCTGCTATCACAACCCTCGCTAGCCTCTCATTCTCCGATATAGCATCAAATTCCATAGAAATTTGGTTCTTTAACGTTTTCATATAAATTCCTTTTCCCTTTCTAAATTAGTAATCCCTTACGCCAGAATTTCGATAATAGTTGACATTCCAGATGTTTTTAAGATTCTACTAATGCGCTCACTTGCGTTAATCGCATACACCTTCCCACCAAAACACGAGATTTTACGATACCGTCCTATAATAATCCCAAGACCAGAGCTATCCATAAAAGTTGTGTTTTCAAAGTCAAACACTATATTTTTCACCTTGTCATCTAAAATCAACCTGTCCGCACACTCTCGAATGCCAGCAGCACCATGATGATCGACTTCCTGCGGCATTTTTATACATAGATAATTGTCAATGATCGCATACTCCTCCATATTTCGTTCCATTCATGCTCCTCCATTTCCTATCTTTTTCTAGTCATCTTCTCTTACTCACTATTTGTCAGTTTTATTAATATATTTCTTTTGGATCCACGTGCAATCGAGTAGAGAAGACTTATCTTCTCCTACTCGATTGCCAGGCACCCGTCAGCGAACCGATAAATCGGTTTGATGACAAATTTCGTTTGGGTGCCCGTGTGCACAAAAAGAGGACGTACCCTGTGGTATGTCCTCTTTTGTATCTCTATGGTATGCTGTCATTCCCCTTTGATTTCCTTTATGTAATTTTGTGACTTTCTTGCCTTCGCCGTATTTGGAAAAAGTTCTATCACCTGTTCGTATATCTCTACTGCCTTGTCCAGATTTCCCTTTTTGTTATAAGAATTTCCAAGATTATACAGTGCCTCACCGTTTGTCGGGTCATAGGAATACGCGCGCTCAAGGTTTTTAATCGCTGTGTCATAGTCCTCTGAACGATATGCATCATAACCCACATTGTAGCTATTTCTCGCTACAACTTTGCTCACATCCTCTCGCAGTGTTTCATACAGCGCCTTGTAACTCTCTGTCGCATCATTTTGCAGATACTCTGTATTGATTTGTTCTAAAGCCTCTGCAACTGCCATCTCATCTCCTGTCCCTTTCATATTCATCAAAACAGCCTCTATCAGTTGCGTGTTGGCCATCAACTGTACTTTATTTGCCTGCGCCTCTGTCAGACTGCTTGTCAGTGAATCTTTCTCTTGTGTCAGCTCTTTTATTTGTGTTGTCAGTTCATCAATCTGTACAGTTCTCGCATCCAACTGTTCACTAACTGCCTTGTACTTCTCGTTGACTTCTGTCTGAGCCTTTTGTATCTTTGATGGAAGCACCAAAAACCATGCAATCGCTACGCCAATCGCCACACCAATTAATATATTGATCACTGTCTGGAAAGCAGCCCTATCCTTCTTTCCAACTGGCTGAATCACAGTCTCATTGCCACTTTGGTATACCACAGCCTCTTTCTTTTTGCGCGTGCGCTCCTCGTCCGCAGGTGTCATTTTCTCAACTTCTTTTAGATAACGCAGCGTAATTGTATTGTTTGTATCTATACTGAGAGCCTTCTCAAGCTCCTTTTTAGCCTTGTCCCACTCCTGTGTGTTTAGATATAAAAGTGCCAGCAATTGTCTAGCCTGCACAAATCGTGCATTCATTGAAACTACTTTCCTAAGCTGAATCACTGCCAAATCAAGACTGCCCTGCTGACAGTAGTTCAAAGCCATATTATATTTTTTAATTGTATGATTAAAGGAATCCAATCTTCCTGGATTATTCTGTATCATATCTATGTAATCATTCGCAATATTTTTCTCGCTTCGCACATTCTTGCTCATCACCCATTCGCTCAGTGCTGCAACAACTTCTCCGCGCTCAAAATATACGAGTCCCAACAAATTTCTGGCATCAATATGATATTTATTTAACTTTAGGCACTGGCGCAGACTCGACACTGCACCAGACAAATCCCTCACTTTCGCTCTATCTAGTGCATCATTATAGAATCGGTTGGCAGCATACATAATTTTTTTATATAGCACCACATCTGCACCACAACCTGTACAAAAATCCTTCTCTGACAATAGACATCCACAATTAAAGCAATACATACCAAGCTCCCCTATTCTTCTTCCTCAGATTCTTTTGATTCCTTAACTAGTTTTACCAAAACATCTGCAAGGTCTGTCACATCTTGATTATATATTGCATCCTCCACATCCTCAATTTCCAGGCTAGGATGAAATTTCTTTAATTCTTCTTCAAAATCTATCATGATACTCCTCCAAACACCGCCATGAATCACGCCATCCTACTATTAGCAAAGAATTTCTCCACAATCCCTGCCAGATACAGTGACCCGACAATATATACCCTGCCTCCATCTTTTCCGACTGACAAACCAAATGCAACTGCATCTTCTATTTTTTCATAAGTATATATCCCCTGTGTATTCTTGCCGGCATATCTATCAAATATACTCCTCAGCTCTGCCAGTTTCGCTCCCCGCTCTCCCGGAATATGCGTAATCACAAAATCTGTAACCATAGGAAGCTCACAAAGCATCTCTATCATCTTATTATACTGCTTATCCCTGACAACAGAAAAAATAAGCACACATCGTTTATCAAATTGATGTTTTGTATCTGTAAAAATCGGCGTTACCTTCAACGATTGCACAAACGCCGCAATCCCATCTTCATTGTGTGCACCATCAATATATACTCCCGACAGAACTTCTTCCATTCGGCAAGCCCAGTGCATCTTTCTAATTCCATTTTTTATAGATTTTATCGTAATTGTCTCAAAACCACAATCCCTCTTTAGAACTTCAGCTGCGCGAATTGCTATTGCTGCATTTTCCACCTGATAAACTGCAGTTGTGTCCACAATCAATCTACCATAATCATAATAACGACTGACAACAGAAAAATCAATGAATTTTTTCTGAATTTCATTTATTTTGTAGTCCTTTTCCGACACTGCATGACATTTACAGCTAAGTTTTTGTGCTTTCTCACAAAGAACTGCTGAAGCAGCCTTTTTTCTATCCGAAAATATGACAGGCACTCCGGCTTTCAAAATTCCCGCCTTCTCAGCAGCAATCTTGTCAATTGTATCTCCTAAATATTCCATGTGGTCTAAACCAATCTCTGTAATAATTGTGAGAATAGGATTTTTTATTATATTTGTTGTGTCAAGACGCCCACCAAGTCCTGTCTCCAATAGCAAGACATCAACTTGTGCTTTTGCAAACACATAAATTCCCATAAAAAACAACCGCTCAAAATATGTTGGATTATACTCAGGCGCAATTGCATGATATGTAGTAATCTGATCGGACAACCAATAAAATGCATTCAAAAATTCCTCCTCAGACAGAATATTGCCATCTACACAAAAGCGTTCTCTTGTTGTCATCAAATGAGGAGAGGTAAACATACCAGTCCGATAACCACTTTCCTTGCAAATGCTTTGCAGATAAGCACACACGGACCCCTTTCCATTGGTGCCTGCTACATGAATGATTTTTCCCAGACGCTCCTCACAATATTTACCTCCTGAACAATTCTGTATATACATATAAAATTTTCTTGTATCTTCTAGTGGATTCTTTTTTGCAAACTTCGGAACTTCTTCCAAAAATTGTTCCGCTGCGGCATAATTTTTTATTTGTCTTTCTACCATATTTTCCCCCTGCATTGGACTGCTTAATCAAGTAGGGAATCCTTACTTACTGTGCGACCGTTGCACTACTCTAGCAATTTATTTCTTCTACACCGAGCTGCGCAATCGAGTAGGGAAGGTTGCTTTCCCTACTCGCCGCGCGACCTGTGCGCCGCTTTAGCGGCTTATTTCCTCTGCACGGGTCTGCGCATAAAAAAGGCTCGCCTCGGAACGCGAACCCTTTTAAAGCTGAACTCTGTAATGGATTGTACAATATTGTTTTTAAATAACCACCACTGTCCCGACAATCACACCATTCTGCGAGGAATACTCCATAAAACTTGTGTCACGATTAATGACCATCCGATTGTCATCAATGCTAATAACAGTACCCTTATAGATATTCCCACTAATTTTAATCTTGGCCTCTCTTGATTTTAGTATTGTATTCTCTAACTCGTCGGCCTGTCTTTTTGCTTTCATACACTTTACATAAATCTGATTTTTTCTGACCTTAAGGTCATTGAGATGCGCCTGAAGCTGTTCATTAAGCTCTCCTGTTTGCTGTCTAACACGCAAGATTTTTGCCATTCCTGCTGCCACTTCATCCAACTCTTGATTGAGCTTATTGTACTGTTCATTCATTTCGATACGCTTTTCCATAATCTCTGGCATTACACCTACATGGATTCCTGTCTTAATTTCTGACATATTGCCTGCGTTCTGGCAACTAACCCCCATCATTGCATGCACATATCCTCCTGCAATCAGTCCCTTCTTACCAGTAAGTGTGATCTGATCCCCTGCAGTAACCTTTGAATTTAAAATAACATTCGACTGAACGCTTCCGCCTGCACTAACATTCGCATATTCAATAAATTCTGTAAAAATATCTCCGCCCGCGACAATTGCACCTTTTCCTGCCCCTTGCATACCACGTTTCAGGCAGACTGTACCTCCTGCTGTTATGTTCGCTGACTCAACTACACCGTCAACAGTAAGGCTTTTTCCAGCATGGATTGTAACTCCAGCCTCCACATTTCCATGAATGATGACGTCGCCATTAAAATCAACCAATGCATTGTTTGCATAGTCACATCCACCTTGAACTTCATATACCTCTACTACAGACAACTTATTATCGCCGTCATACTCAATCTTGCCAGACTTAGCTGCATAGTATTTATTGGGGTCTTCCTCGTTGCTAATTCCCTTTCCTGTAAGCGGTCGAAGCTCTTTATATGTATTTGCCTTTTCGATAGCTCCAGTAACATCCCGTCCAGCAGTCCCTTGAATTGCCGGATGATACACGGCAAGTAATTGTCCTTCCTCTACATTCTGTACCAAAGACATACTCCTGTAGTCTACTGTACCATCCTTTCGGATCTCTGGCTTTGGTTTTTCTGTGTTAAAGAAAAACTCAAACCGCCCTGCATTTCCCGGATCTCCTTTTTCACTGGATGCTATCTTTACCTCACGCTCATAGATCTGTTTCTTACACATTGCTGCTACATGTGACTCATTGATACCCGCAACGACTCCATTTAGCTGAAGGTATCGTATAATCTCTGGCTTTTCGTACCTTGTGCCTTCTTCGGGCGCGCACAAGTAAAGCCACGCTTCAGTTTTATCGTCTGCTATTCTGACATAAGATTTGACATTAACCATCTGCTCACCTCCGAGAAGGCATAAACCGCCCCCTTATGCCTTTATTGTAACACGATTTATCTCAATTGCGCAAGCCGTTCTGTGACTTGTTCTTTCATTTGTACATATTTTGCTAATTTTTCCCTCTCCTCAGCAATTTTTGCCTCTGGCGCCTTTGACATAAATCTTTCATTATTTAGCATACCATTCACACGCGCAAGTTCACTTTCCAAACGCTTTTCTTCTTTTTCTAGACGCGCAATCTCCTGTGTAATATCAACCAGCTCCGCAAAAGGAATGTAAATATTGGCATTGGCAATCACAACAGAAACTGCATCCTCTGCAATTCCATTTTTATTATCTTGAATCTCCACATCAGATGCATAGGCAAGCGACGCAAAGAAAAGTTTTCCTTCTGTAAAAGTTTCCCTAATTTCTGACTTGTCAGAGACAACAAATACATGTGCTTTCTTTGAAGGCGCCACATTCATTTTGGTACGAACATTTCTGATGCCACGTACTGCCTCTTTAATAATCTCAATATCTTTCTCATCTTTTATAAAGCTGCGCGCCTCTGTATACTCTGGCCACTTAGATATCATAATCGATTCTTCCTCGGACTGAAGTGTACAGAAAATTTCCTCTGTGATAAATGGCATATATGGATGTAACAGTTTTAACGCGTCAATCAGCACTGTCTTTAATGTCCACAACGCTGCATTTTGCGAACTTATATTGTCAGAGTTGTACAATCTTGGCTTAACCATCTCAATATACCAGTCACAGAACTCATCCCAAATAAAGTCATAAATTTTTTGAACAGCGATGCCCAATTCAAAGTTCTCCATATTATCAGTGACTTCTTTTATAAGACTGTTCAATTTTGATAAGATCCAGCGATCCACTGGTTCCAAAGAATCGGATGCATCCGTCACAGTTTTGTCATCTATATTCATCATAATAAAGCGTGATGCATTCCAGATTTTATTTGCAAAATTCCGATTTGCCTCCACACGCTCATAGTAAAAACGCATATCATTTCCAGGTGCATTTCCTGTGATTAAAGTCATTCGGAGTGCATCCGCACCATACTGTTCGATAACCTCAAGCGGGTCGATCCCATTTCCCAGAGACTTTGACATCTTGCGCCCTTGCGCATCGCGCACCAATCCGTGAAACAACACTGTGTGGAACGGCTTTTCTCCCATATGTTCATAGCCTGAGAAAATCATACGAATCACCCAGAAAAAGATAATATCATATCCTGTCACAAGCACATCTGTCGGATAAAAATAATCCAATTCTTCTGTTTTGTCAGGCCATCCAAGTGTTGAGAATGGCCAGAGCGCAGAAGAAAACCATGTGTCAAGGGTGTCTGGGTCCTGCGTAAAATGTGTGCTGCCGCACTTTGGACAAGCTTCTGGCATCTCCTTTGCAACAATAATCTCTCCACAGGCATCACAATAGTAAGCCGGAATCCGATGTCCCCACCAAAGTTGTCTGGAAATACACCAATCTCTAATATTGTCCGTCCAATTATAGTACGTCTTTTCCATACGCTCAGGAATCAATTTAATAGCACCATTCTTCACTGCTTCTACTGCTGGTTTTATTAACTCGTCCATTTTGACAAACCATTGTTGTTTTACAAGTGGTTCAATTGTTGTTTTGCAGCGGTCATGTGTTCCTACATTGTGACTGTAATCCTCTACTTTTACAAGAAGCCCCATCGCATCAAGCGCTTCAACAATTGCCTTTCTTGCCTCATAGCGGTCCATACCCGCATACTTCCCACCGTTTTCATTAATGGTGGCATCATCATTCATAATATTGACAATTGGAAGATTATGCCGCTTGCCAACCTCAAAATCGTTTGGATCATGCGCTGGTGTAATTTTTACTACGCCTGTTCCAAACTCCATATCAACATATGTGTCTTCCACCACTGGAATCTCACGGTTCATCAAAGGAAGCATCAATTTCTTTCCGCGCAGATGCGCATATCGTTCATCCTCTGGATGAATCGCCACCGCAGTATCTCCCAACATTGTTTCTGGTCGTGTTGTCGCAAATGTTAGATACTCGCCCGATTCTGTACCATTTTCATTTAATACTGGATATTTTATGTGCCACAAATGCCCTAATTGTTCCTCGTACTCAACCTCCGCATCTGAGATTGAAGTATTGCATATTGGGCACCAATTAATCATTCTCGCACCTTTATAGATATACCCTTTTTCATGCATCTTACAGAACACTTCTGTCACAGCCTTATTACAGCCTTCGTCCATTGTAAAACGTTCTCTGTCCCAGTCACACGATGAACCTAACTTCTTTAATTGACTAATAATACGCCCACCATACTCTTTTTTCCAGTCCCAAGCACGCTCAAGAAATTTCTCTCGTCCTAAATCCTGCTTATCTATACCTTCTTCTTTTAATTTCTCAATAATCTTGACTTCTGTAGCAATACTAGCATGGTCTGTTCCTGGTTGCCAGAGCGTATTGTACCCCTGCATCCGCCGAAATCGAATCAAGATATCCTGCATTGTATTGTCAAGTGCATGCCCCATATGAAGCTGTCCCGTAATATTAGGAGGCGGAATTACAATTGTAAATGGTTTTTTATTCCTGTCAACCTCTGCATGAAAATATTTTCGTTCCAGCCATTTCTGATAAATTTTATCCTCCAGACCATGTGGGTCATAAGTCTTTGCCAACGCTCTACCCATGTTCTACTCCTTTCTATATACAAAAAAGCCTTTCCTGCAGACCACTGCAACAAAGGGCGAATCAATTGCCGATGGATGCGCCTCTTTGGCTTTCCTTTTCGAGAATATTCGTATTTTATTATAGTAGTAAATCTATAGCAAATTGTCAATAAAATTTTTTTATTTTTATATATAATCTTTTCTTCGGGCATGATATACTATAAACTATGTTATAATTCAATACGTTTCATTAGGAACTGTTTTCTGAACAGTTCCTTACAAAAGTACAAGGAGGATTCCTTTCGTGAAAAAAAGATTCTACAAAGCAAAGAAAATAATTTTATACACCACAGCAGCATTGATCTTTTATGCAACCCCACTATCAGTTTTTGCGGCTGAGACCAATACGCTACCTGCAGAAAGTATCCCAGTACAGAACACGCCTGTGGAAAGTACGCCTACGGAAAACAATCCTGCAGAAAATATTCCTGCAGAAAGTACACCTGTAGAAAATACACCTACAGAAAGTAGTCCCGCGGAGAATACCCCCACAGAAAGTGTCCCCGTGACTCCCCCTTCCACCGAACCGCCTCTTGTGCAAAAGCCTGATGAATCCCAGTCACCAACTGAGATTCCTTCCACGGATGCTTCCAATACGGAATCGGTTCCCAACCCAACTTTACCGCAGCTTCCTTCTGACATTACGACAGCACCACCAGAACAGCCCTCTATAAAGCCTCCTGCTTCCGAAGATTCTTCCGGTCAGGATAGTTTTAATGTGACTCCTATGAGCGGAATATACTACGCAACAACCAAGCTCAATGTTCGCAGTGGACCCGGTCAAAGTCACAAAAAATTAGGCACATTAAAACAGGGGCAGGAAATTACCATAACTGGAAAAACTACAAATAACTGGTACCAAATTGAATACTCTGGTAACGCTGCGTATGTCTCTGCAGAATTTTTGTCAAACACACCACTAAATGGCGCTGATACATCTGTCACAGTAACACCTTCCTCACCTGACACCACAATTTCTGATGATGAAGCTAATGTGTCAGATGATATGGATAGTGATTTGGCATCAGACATGCAGACTGAAGAAAATACAGAAGAAAACTATTCAGAATCTTCTGGCAGTTTGTTTGGCACCCCTGTGGTGGTTGGATTAGCAATCGCTATCTTCGCTGTGTTGGCATTAATCTGTTATTCTGTATACAGTTTCTTTCGGAAAGATAGCAGTACTACTGAAGAATACGAAGATGAATCTTATGAAGACGAATATTCTAATGACGAATATTCTGATGAACAATACTATGAAGAAAGTTATTCTGACGAAGAATTCTATGAAGAAAGTTATTCTGATGAACAATACTATGAAGAAAATTATTCTGACGAAAAATACTATGAAGACGAATTTTATGAAGACGAATATCCTGAAGAAGTGTATTCCGACGAAGAATATATCGAAAAAACGGATTCGGATCAGCATTATTCCAACGAAGAATATTCTAGCGAAGAATATACCGAAGAAGTATATTCTGATACTCAATATACAAATGATATGTACTCTGAAGAAAATTATTTTGACGAAAACGATTCCGACGCGGAATATTCCAATGAAAATGATTCCGATGAACAGTCTTTTGCAGAATATTCTGGCGAAAATGAGTTCGATCAGAATTACTCTGATGAAAAAGAGTTCCATCCTTCAAAAAATTCTCCCCCAAACAAATAGAATTATTTGTATTTATGCAATTGAGTAGGGAAAGTTCCTTTCCCTACTCGCCTCGCTGGACATTCATGTGCACAAAAAGAAAGGGGCTGTTGCAAAGCGTACATACGTCATTTGGCAACAACCCTTTTTCTTTTTCACTTGTTAAAATCCAATCTTGTTATTTGATTTTGTCCGCAACATCTTTATATCTCCATCGATCTCTCCAAGTGTCTCCAACACTCCATCTGCTGTCTCAAGCTGTGCGGAGTTGATGCAAAATACAATCCTTACTTTTCCCCCGCCAAAAATTTTAGAAAAAATGCCTGGCTTCTCCCATCTAAGAAAATAGGAAACTCTCGCTTTCATAAACGCTTTCTCCAGCATCGTCTTTGTCTCTGGATCTGTGACAGAACAAAAATCTATCTCATTGTTTACTTTTACCTTGCTATACTCATTTTCCAAAGTTGTGACGCCTTCTTTCGTTTTTATTTCTAATAATATGTTATTCCCTCTTTCATTATTAATGTCTGGCCATGATTCACATCCACAATGGTAACTGCACAATTTTTATGCACACCGCCTTTCCAGAAATCCTCAATGCCAATCCCACGCATATTTGACAAAAGCCCTCGCAAAGCTGCTCCATGCGTCGACACCAATATTGTTTCATTTTCTATATGCTTATTATGCACGATTTCCTGCAAAAAATCACCAGTTCTTACTTTTAATTCCTCTATTGTCTCAGCACCTTTTGGTGGTTGATACTCCTCTGGCTTGTCAAAAAAATTCATAAATGCAGGATCAGGAATATTATAGTTATCCTTTCCACAGCAAAGTCCTTCATACTCTCCAAAACTAATCTCAATAATTCGCGGTTCTTCAATCACAGGAATATTTCGGTCACCCTTTATAATCATTGCTGTCTCATACGCCCTCTTTAACGGACTTGTATATATTTTGGAAAATGGTACTTGTGCAAGTGCCTGTCCTGTTATGTGAGCCAATCTACGCCCTTCCTCATTCAACGGAATATCTGATCTTCCTTGAAAACGTCTCTTTACATTCCATTCTGTCTCTCCGTGGCGTATCAAATACAGCTTCATTCTTTCCTCCATACACAACATAGTCTTTTAGATTCTTCTTTATGCTTTTAACGTCCGTGATAAAATGTCAAAAAACCCATAGCAATTACATAAATACTATAATATACTTTTAAAAAAAATACAAGATTGCAAAATCACATCCGTTGCTTTTTTTTCTAAAAAACCGTATACTAAAAATGTAACCTATTTCATAAATTTATTGCTTGTGCGGCTGCTATCCGACAGCAATGAATTGTTAGATTGACGATTCACTCTTTAATGAACAAAAATAGCTGCGTTAACAGACGTAAAAGTGCAATAGCACGATTTTTGCAAAGGAAAGAGCAAGTTGTTTTCAACAATTCCATCGCACAGTTGGCAAATTTTTAGGGAGGAGATGCTATGATCCGATACTGTAAAAACACAAGATATTCTATTTATTACACACTTGCAAAAATTTTTATTTGTATGTTTTTGTTCCTCTCAGTTTTTGAAGTTCTGTCTGTAAGGGCAGCAGAAGTTCCAGAAACGGAGAATCCAACACCTGATACACCTCCAAAAACAGAAATATCTATTTTAAACTCTAAGATATCTGTAGGCACATCGCTCGATTACACAGCACCAATCATAATCACTTACTATGACTGTTATGGTACACGCATCGCTCAGAAAAAATCTGAGAAACCAAAACAGGGAGATACACATACGATAACCATCAGCGAATTTTATGATCCCATGACTGGTGAAAACTATGCAGAATATGAAATCACCGCCTACAATGCGACTGCAAAGAGTATGAAGCTCTCCTTAAAAGGAGTGTCTTCTGGTCCAGAATTATCACATAAACTTACAGAAATCATCATAAAAAAAGCACCTAATAAAACTAGCTACTCCGACGGGGAATCATTTGACAGAAGTGGTATGGTAGTAAGTGCATTTTACTCTGATAATCGATGGCGAAATATTTCAAATTATACAGTCAGTCCAGAAAAATTATCTGTTGGAATGGATTCTGTTAAAATCACCTTTTCAGAAGGTACTGGAAAGGACAAAATAACCAAAACAACCACCCAACGTATCACCGTTCATTCTGGATCTGATTCATATATCATTACAGCAAACGCTGCAGCAGGTGGGTCTATTTCTGATTCGGGAAACCATTCTGTAAATCGTGGTAACAGCAAAACCTATACAATCAGCCCGTCAGGAGGACATCGAATTAACTATGTGGAAGTGGATGGAAATAACGTAGGTGCAGTCTCCTCTTACACCTTCCATAATGTGCATGAGAATCATTCCATTAATGCTTATTTTGTGGCAGGCAGTTTTGAATCCAACAAAAAACTAACTGTAATTGGAAGTTTTGCTGTAACAAATGCGTCTGGGTCTTACCAACCTAGCGCCAAAATATCAATCGATGCGGGTTTTGTGCCTGGTTTTTCCTTTGCAGGGTGGACCTCATCCGACGGAAGCCTTTATTCACAACCTACAATTTCCTATATCATGCCTTCTTATGATGTCATATTATATGCTAACTGGATTCCGTCCAACTTATCAAATACACAGCATCTTATAAAAACCACTAACTTAAAAGAACCACAACTATTTGGCTGGACAGATATCGCTAATAAGCTTGCATTCTTCAATTCGGAAGATCTCGCTCAGCCAGGAAGTCCTGTTTTGAATGTCGCCGTGGAAGGTATGCAATGCTATATAGATGCCACCCCAATAGCAATGCTCAATACACGACAAGGAATTGCTCTTGAGGTATCTTTTGGTACAGATGCAAGTTTTGTTTTCTATAGTGATGTGGATAACTCCCATTTTACAGGGACAGATTTAAGCTATACCTGTACTACTGGCACAGATCTTTTCTTCCATGAAAAAAAGATTGTATTTGCACAGCCAGGAGGTATCAATACTAATATTTGTATCTCTTTATCTTTGCCAGAAGCACGGCCAGGGCAACTCGCATATGTATATTTGATAGATGAAAATGGTTCAGAAATTATCTATCTCCCTGCTGTCGTTGACACAAATAAAAAAATATCTATACCAATTAATACAAAAATCAATCTAAGCGTTAAATATTAAAACAAATTTAATTGAATAAGAAACACACTTTCCATGCTACAGATGCACCATACAATCGTATATTTCTTCTGTATCAGCGAGTGCATAAAAAAGCGAGAACGTCTAAAGACTCCTCGCTTTTTTCTTTTTATGCGCAGACCCGTGCAGAGGAAATAAATCGCTAAAGCGACGCACAGGTCCGCGCAAGTAGGGAGAAGATGAATCTTCTCTACTTGATTGCACACGGGCACCCAAGTGAAATTTGTCAGCAAAAACTGACAGGTGCCCAGCGCGCGAGTAGGAAGAAGGTAAATCTTCTCTACTCGGTCCTTAGAACACATATAGACTGTGCAGGCATTGACAGCACTCCTGTATTAAGTTCGACCACTTCTCCGTTTAGCGTAAGATATCCATAAAGTTCCATATCTGCAAGCATAGTTTCTTCAAGAGAAATCGCGATCACTTCATCTGATGTGTTATACGCAATCGCTATTGTGCTATCCTCATAAGTCTTTGTAATCACTGCCTGATTTCCCTCAGTCAATTCTTCAACAATCTCAATTTCTCCCCGCGCAATCTCAGGATTCTCATTTCTAAGTCGCACAGCTCTTTTGTAATAATTTAAGATAGAGTATGGGTCCTTTTGTTGCTGTTCAACCCCTGCAAACGCACTGACAATATCCTTATCCGCATCTACAGGGCCATTTGTCATGCCTGTAGTGTCTGTGTCTGACCAAATCATTGGCAAACGTTTATTCTCATCTTTTTTTCCAGAGCTTGACATTCCAATCTCCTCGCCATAATACACAAACGGGCTGCCATTCATTGTCATTAAAAGACCACATGCCATCTTCATATCATTTGCATCTTTCATAAGACTGTTGGTCACACGTCCCATATCATGATTGGCAATAAAAGGCGCATCGATATACTCAGGATTCTGGTCCGCATAATCCGTCTGATATCCTACCATATTCTCTACAAAATTCGCCACTTTATAATTGCCTCTCGCCGTTTTAATCAGTTTTCCTTCCGCGTCAGCCACATCAAAATTAAACATGCTGGGCGTTCCACTTGCATAGTAATCTGCTATTATTGATTTGCTTGCCCACACTTCTGACACCATATAAAAATCAGGATTTAAGTCTGTGCAATAGCTATACAACCAGTCAAGTGTTTCCGTATTAAACTCCGTGTCATTTTCCTCAAAGTGCAAGGCAGCATCCATTCTAAACCCGTCCACGCCTATATCAATCCAGAAACTAGATATTGCTTCCAGTTCTTCTCGGAGTGTATCACTTGCAAGATTAAGATCAGGCATTTCTGACCAAAATCCTCCTTCATAATACCAATTTGTGCCACTAACTGGATAATAAGTTCCGCTAACCTTCTCCTCTGCAAAATGATAGTAATCCACATAAGGGCACACATCCAAATCTGGTTCCTCCCCTTCTGGAAGCGTTCTCAAATAGTCACATGCATCCACAAACCATTGATGCTGTGATGAGGAGTGATTAATTACAAAATCAATCACAACACGAATCCCTCTTTCATGGCACTCTTGGACTAGATTTTCAAAATCTTCAATCGTACCATACTCAGCATCGATAGAACAGTAATCCACAACATCATACTTGTGATACGTCGTAGACTGCATAATTGGCATTAACCAGATTCCATTAAAGCCCATTTCCTCAATATAATCCAATTTCTCTATAACGCCGTTTAAGTCCCCAATCCCATCTCCATCAGAATCATAGAAAGAATAAACAAAAATCTCATAATAATTTCTATAATTATCATCAATTATATTTAATTCCTGTT
>ERZ778503.571-NODE-571-length-29827-cov-8.112958_pt1 | contig 29827 bp, 34 predicted proteins | sample MGYA00510047_ERZ778503 | MGnify/ENA primary metagenome ERZ778503 (study PRJEB29527, sample SAMN07138965) | mouse gut metagenome | material: feces | host: mouse | place: China:Nanjing | collected 2016-01-25 ... | reverse complement strand
GAAATACCGACATCGTTATCCCTCCGCTGGGCATCGGGGAGCAGAGTTTTACTTATAGTATAGAAGGCTTCAATACATCGTTTACCTATACGTCAGCAACTGTCGACAAAAGCATCCGTTCGTTGTCAAAGATCGCTGTCGACTGGACCATTGATATCACCCTTAGTGTGCTTAATAGTGGAAAAGCATTCAAATCAGTGGCATTCCGCAATCTATATCTGAAACTTCCTGTCGGTCTTCATACGCCGGACTACGTTTCAGATAACGGAATCATACATCTGTCTGACATCAACCTCAGTTCAGGTGTCATGAGCCATAAGGTAACCATCCGGGTGGATGAAATTGACTTTGCAAAACTTGCTGGTCAGGGTCTCTATTCTTTTGTCCCGGATACTTCCGGTAAGAATCCCGGAACTCTCACCATCCGCGGAAGCATCGGGGTTGAGGACGGATATGTGGTTGCCGTGACAAACAATAACATATCTTCAGTCCCGACTCAGACCACTCTGACTCTTTCTTCTGTCGGATCTGACATAACAGTGAATGCTGTTGACGGTGAGATCTGTTATAGCATCAGCGATTTCAACGTCGATCCCGTAGCGCTCAATGATCTGCCTGATCTTCTGCGTCAGGACGAGACCAATATCACTATGGCCAACCCTCAGCTCTATCTTTCGATCAACAACCCCCTTGCAGGCTACAGCCTAGATGCAAGCAGCGGCCTTACCCTTACCGCATGTCGTGAAGACGGTAGCCGCAAGCCTTATTCTCTTGATGCAGGCGAGTTGATCAATATAGGCCATAATGCGGGCATTGCCGGACCTTACAAATTCTGTCTTGCACCTGATCCCTCGGCCGCAGGTTCGTTCGAAGGTTTTGCCAATGCTGTTCCGGTGCGCTATCAAGGGCTTGGCAATGTGCTCAGCGGCAACGGTCTTCCTTCAACTATCGAAGTGTCGTTTGATGATCCAAAAGTGGGCCCTGGCAAGGTTTCCAACTTTGCTGTTCCCCAGACACTTCAGAAGCTTGAGGGTGTTTATAAGTTCTATGCGCCGCTAAATCTTGGCGTAAATTCAAAAATCGTTTATGACGAAGTGACTGACGGCTGGAGTGACGAGACTCTTGACAAGGTTACAATTGAGAAACTCAAGTTAGGTGCCACAGTGTCAAACTCTCTGCCATTCGATATTGTTCTGTCCGGATATCCGGTTGATGAGCAGGGAAATCAGTGTAAGGATCTCGCCACTGGCAAACCTGTGGGCCTCGGCAGTATTACAGTGAGAGCCGGCGAGACATCCTCCATAGAACTCGAAAGCACAGGAACGATAACTGGCCTTGACGGTGTCCGCTATTTCGCTACAGCCGTAGTGACAAAAGACGGTGTCACTCTCCGTCCGGATGACACTATAAAGCTGACAGGCATCAAAGCAACTGTTTCAGGCTTCTATATTGACGAACTTTAACCTCAACCATACCCTTAAAAACATAGTAAGAAATGAAATCCAATATAAAAAATCTGGCCGGATGGGGGATGGCTGCGGTTATAGCCCTGTTTCCCGCAGGCCTTTATGCCCAGAATCTTCAGTCGGGATATTTTGATGACAATTACCTCTATCGTTTCCAGTCAAACCCGGCGTTCGGCAATGAGGGTCACGGTTTTGTGGCTATGCCCGGAATCGGCAACCTTAATGTAGCCACTAACGGAACAATCGGTATCAACCACATACTCTATAACGTCAACGGTCAGACCACCACTTTCCTTAACCCGGAAGTGAGCGCCTCGAAAGTGCTTGACGGGCTCAAAGACAAGAGCCGCCTTGGTGTAAGTCTGCGTGAGACTGTAATTGCGTTCGGATTCAGCGGCCTCGGTGGCTACAACACAGTGAGCGTGAATGCCCGTGCCGATGTAGGCGTGGCTCTGCCGAAAGATATATTCCGTCTGGCAAAACAAGGTGTCGAAAACTCCACCTATGATCTTTCAGATCTCAATGTGCGCGGAGCCGGATGGGCTGAAATCGCACTCGGTCACTCTCGTCAGATCAATGAAAAACTCCGCGTAGGAGCTACTCTCAAGCTTCTTGTGGGCGTCGGCTCTGTAGAGACCAATATCAATTCTGCCAAACTTCAGATGCGCGAGGATACCTGGGTGGCCAATGTCGATGCCGAACTGCATGGAAGCCTCAAGAATCTGAAATATAAGACAAAATACAATGAAGATACTCACCGCGATTATGTCAACGGCGTTGAGGTCGAGGATTTCTCGCCTGTCAGCGGCTATGGTGCGGCTGTAGACCTCGGTGCCGTCTATCGGCTCAACGATGACTGGGAGTTCTCGGCATCGCTTCTTGATCTCGGCTTCATCTCCTGGAACAACAATCATGTGGCCTCGACAAACGGCAATCAGCAGGTGGTCACAGATGAATACACATTCAATGTCGACAACAATGACTCATGGGACGAGTTCAAGGATAATCTTTCTATGCTTTATCAGCTCGAAGACCTTGGCGACACTGGCAGTCGTACTTCTGGCATTGGTGCTACGATGAATATCGGCGCCCAGTACACTCTTCCGGTCTACCGTCGTGCAAAGTTCGGATTTCTGAACACAACCCGTGTCAACGGTCCGTTCACCTGGACTGACTTCCGTCTGTCAGCAAACGTAGAGCCGGTAAAATGTCTTTCAGCAGGTGTCAATTTCGGTGTTGGTACTTTCGGCGCGTCATTCGGCTGGATAGTCAACCTGAAAGTTCCAGGCTTTAATCTGTTTGTCGCTTCTGACCGCACTCCCTGCAAACTTGCAAAGCAGGGTGTTCCCCTCAATTCAAACGCTAACGTTAATTTGGGCATGAATATTCCGTTCTAACAGGCTGATCACAGACTCATATTGTCCCCGGCATGTGTGGCTTTGGCTGCATATGCCGGGGATTTCGTTTTGGCAGACTGTCTGGCGGCCACCATTTTAGATGCGGGTTGGAATTTGGATTTGTTTTTTTAGCAAGGGTTTAGTAATTTTGCAAAATTTCAAAGGAGAACCTCTTAAAAACAAGTATAAAAATTTTATAGACAGCAATATGAAAGGTAAGATGTCGCCGATGATCATTCTGATCATAGTCCTGGCAATTCTTTTGCTTATCGCCGTAGGGTTTGGAGTCACACAGGTGGCTTCTCTCAAATCAGAAGTGAATGAAGCCCGTCTTCAGAATGAAGAACTGCAGCTTCAGAACGAGCAGCTTCAGCTCTCCAGTGAGTTTGATATGCTTAATGCCGAGTTTCAGCAGTATGAAGACCAGGCCCAGCGTCTGGCCAACGATACCATTCTTGCTAAATATACCGCAGCCAAAGCCAAGGTTGAAGAGCTCATGAAAGAGCTTAAGAGCGAGAAAGTAAAGTCTCAGGCCCGTATCAATGAACTTCAGAACGAAATCTCAACACTCAAGGGGCTTCTCCGTCACTACATAGCTCAGATTGACTCACTGAATAAGGAAAACGCCGGTCTGCGCGCTGAAAATCAGGAGATCAAGGATCAGAACCAGCGCCTGTCATCGCAGGTGCAGGAGGTCACTCGCAACAATGAGACTCTCAGCGAGCGTATGACACTCGCCGAAAAACTCAATGTCACGGGTGTGACTCTTACGGCACTTAAGAAAAACGGCAAAGTTGAGAAAAACGTGACCAAGGCCAAGCAGCTGATGGTGACATTTACTATACCCCAGAACAACTCCACTCCTGTAGGGGAGAAAGTTATCTATCTGCGCATCGTGAATCCGGAAGGTCAGTTGCTCGGTGGTGCCGGTTCGTTCTCGTTCGAAGGCAAATCAGTGCCGTGCAGTGCACGCAAGAGCATCGAATATGCCGGCGATGAGATTGCCGGAATCAAAATTTACTGGGATGTGAACACAACTCTGACCCCCGGAGACTATACCGTGGAACTGTTCACTGACGGCTATCGTCTCAGCTCACGCCACTTCACATTGAAAAAATAATAGGGGAGATGGAGCATTTCTGGCAATCGATAGACAATGTAGAATTGACCCCTCTGACAGCGATTCTTCGCATAGTGGCCAGTCTGCTGCTTGGCAGCCTGATCGGGATCGAGCGTAAGCGCAAAGGGCAGATGGCCGGGGTGCGCACATTCTCGCTCATCTCGATGGGAGCCTGTATTGCCATGATGCTTTCAATTTACGTCTGCCAGGAAACGGTCGGACTGCTGCGTGGCGATCCGAGCCGTATCGCGGCTCAGGTTTTGTCAGGTATCGGTTTCCTTGGCGCCGGCACAATAATCCAGATGAAAGGCTCGGTCCGCGGTCTGACCACCGCCGCCGGCATATGGATTATCGCCACGATAGGCATGGCTGTAGGGTGTGGCCTTTACCTGATCGCATTCGTGGCTACGCTGCTGGTGCTTTTCGTGCTGACGATTCTCGAACAGATCGAACATCGGGTCAACGTTGGGAATGAAGCGCGAACAATCCGGCTGAAAGTCAAAGGAATCGTGAAATCAATAGAGCCGTATCGCGATGTGCTTGCACGTTACAATATCCATCTCTCACGTGTGTATGTGGAATATGACTACGAAGCATCCACAACGCGGCTTAATCTGCTGATCCTTATCCGTGAGCACTCTGATTTTATCGAGGTCTTCTCGGCTCTCCATGACCTGCGCCCCACAATCTCCATATCTCTGTCAAATCAGGCTGATCTGAGCTGACACCAGTCAATACGACAATTCGCCTCTTACGCATGTTACTGAATCTTATTCTTGCCAATGCCACACAGGTGACTGAGGCTTTCAATGTAGAGGGCCTGATCCGCGATCTGGCCTTTCTGCTTATACTCGGTGCTGTAACCACCCTTCTGTTCAAGTGGCTTAAACAGCCGGTGGTTCTCGGTTATATAGTAGCGGGATTTCTTGCCAGCCCGAATTTTGAATATCTGCCGTCTGTAACCACAGAGGATAATATCGAATTCTGGGCCCAGTTGGGCATTGTGGTGCTGCTTTTCTCGCTCGGTCTGGAATTCAGTTTCAAAAAGCTTGTGAATGCCGGAGGGTCGGCTGTGGTGACGGCTCTGTTTATTGTCTGCGGCATGATGGGCGCGGGCTTTGCCGTAGGGCATATGCTCGGTTTTTCTCATATTAACAGTCTGTTTCTTGGAGGCATGCTGTCAATGTCTTCCACCACTATTATAATAAAGGCGTTCACAGACCTGAATCTGCGTCACCGCAAATTTGCCTCGCTGGTATTTGCCGTGCTTATTGTGGAAGATCTTTTTGCCGTGCTGATGATGGTGGTGCTCTCGTCAATAGCTATTAACAGCAGCGTAGAGGGCGGAGAAATGCTCTACAGCGTCAGCAAACTTGCATTCTTCCTGATCATCTGGTTTGTTGTCGGAGTCTTCGCGTTGCCGTCTTTGCTCAATTCCCAGCGCCGATTTCTGAATTCCGAAACCTTGTTGATCATATCAATGGGGTTGTGTCTTGGCATGGCTGTATTCTCGGTTGCCTGCGGTTTTTCCCTGGCACTCGGAGCTTTTGTGATGGGGTCGATTCTCGCCGGCACAAGTTTTGCCGAGCGCATCGAACGTGTCACCATTCCGGTCAAAGACCTTTTCGGCTCGATATTCTTTATTTCAGTGGGCATGATGGTTGATCCGGCTATCATCGCACATTATTGGCTTCCGATCCTGATTCTGTCGGCTGTGGTTATCTGCGGTATGATCTTTTTCGGTACAACCGGCATGTTGCTGACCGGTCAGTCATTGCGGGTGGCCATTGAATCCGGATTTTCGCTTACTCAGATCGGTGAGTTCGCCTTCATCATCGCATCTCTCGGCATGTCGCTTGGAGTCCTTGATGCGCAGATCTATCCTATTGTAGTAGCCGTTTCGGTGGTCACAACCTTTACCACTCCTTATTTTATCCGTATGGCCGATCCGACCGCCAATTTTGTGGAAGCGCATCTGCCAAGACGCCTGCACTTCCTCATTAACCGCTACACAGAGGAGGCTACAACTTCAGCCAGTGCCACCCGTCAGCTCTGGCATTCACTTTTCAAACGTTATCTCTGGCGCGTGGTCCTGTATTCGATAGTGCTCATAGCCATGTCGCTGATTTCGCTTGATTATATAGTGCCTACATTCACCGGACTCTTCCCGAACTGGGGGCGCCTGTTTGCTACCGTGGTTTCACTGCTTCTCATGGCTCCCTTCTTGCTGGCCATGACCTATCCGGCATCAAAGAAGACCGAGCGCGAGCGCCTGATCGCGGCCAATGCCCGGTATGACGTGCCTTTGATCGTCATGACCATAGTGCGTCTGCTTATAGCCATGACAATTCTCGTTTATCTTCTCAGCTCGATCTACTCGATGAAGGTGGGATGGACCATAGGGGTAGGGCTGTTCTTCATACTCGTTTTATCGTTTTCCAAATCAGCCCATAAGCGCATGGTCCGCATCGAATCGCGTTTCATCGACAATCTCAACGAGCGTGAGCTGCGGCGTAGCGGAGCCAAAAACCGCCTGGTGCCCAATATGCACCTTGCCTATATGACAGTCGGCTATAAATGTCCATTTGTCGGCGAACAGTTGAAAAACTCTGGGTTGCGCAGCCGTTTCGGCGTTTCGGTAGCCTCGATTCAGCGAGGTGGTGATCTGATAATGGTTCCCGGTGCTGAGGAACGGGTTTTCCCCGGTGACGTGCTTGGCGTGATAGGTACGGATGACGAGATTCAGAAACTGCTGCCGGTTGTGGAGGCTGCTGACGATGAAGCTCCTGAAGTCTCGGCAGATGACATCCGGCTGACAGGAGTCCGCCTGAAAGCCTCTTCGCCCCTGATAGGAAAGACGATAGTCAGTTCGAATTTCCGAAACGTCTGGGAGTCACTGCTTGTGTCAGTCCAGCGTGACGGCGATTACCTTCAGCCAGATCCATCAATCGTTTTTTCGGAGGGTGACACGATCTGGGCTGTAGGCTCTGTAAAGCGTCTTGCCGATATTGAGGGCTGATAATTTGCAAACTCGGTGGAAACATTGTAACTTAGAGGCGTAAAAATGATTGCAGACATGAAAATTATCAGACCCACCGGTGAACCATCCGGCCTGACGGTTGTTTAAAAATTGTAAATCGAAACATAACCCCTCAAATAGATAAAAGAAATGAAAGCATTAAACATTGTTCTCGCAGTTATCGGCGGCGCTGTTGCCGGCGCTACAGTTGGTCTTCTCCTTGCTCCTGAAAAGGGCGAAAAGACTCGTCGCAACATAGTGAAGTATCTTGAAAGCAAAGGCATCAAGCTTCAGAAGAGCAAACTCGAAGAACTGGCTGACGAAATCGCTGAAGAGATCGAAAAGTAAATCAATAATATTCAGTACAAAACTCTGTTAACACCCTAATAGTATTATGTCAAATCTGTCATTGCTCTATGCTTTTATCGGAGGCGCTATCGTCGGTGCCGGAGCCGCTGTGCTTTTTGCTCCTGAAAAGGGTGAGGATATCCGTGCGCGTATCGCCGATCTTCTCCGCAAAAAAGGTATCATTTGCTCTGATAATGAGATTGATGCTCTTGTCGAACAGCTCACCACTGAGATTGACGACTGATCCGTCTATCGAATTTTCATTGCCGCTGCATCATGGCAGCATAAACGCGTAGCTTTGTCGCCCCGCTGACTTCCGCTGAGACTGTGGGGCGACCAAGTGTCGCGAGTTCATCACTCTCTTACACTGTGCGTTATTTCGCACATTTATCATCTATGCCCGACAAACAACAGAATCAGTTCAGTGTGCTGTGGGCTGAATTGCGCTCCGCACTGAAGTTAAACATAGACTATGCCAGACTGACGGCAGCCGAAAAGCTTACCATGCTTCTTACAATGCTGTCATTCTCCTTGTTGGCATTTGTCCTCATTTCTCTGATCATGTTTTTTCTATCACTCGCAGTGGTGCGTTGTATCGCTACCGGGGTAGGCATGATCTGGGCTTATTTTATAATGTGTGGCTTCTATGTGCTTCTGCTTGCTGTGGCTCTCGCATTCAGAAAGCAGCTGATCATAAATCCGATTGCCCGTTTCGTTTCACGTCTTTTCTTCAATCCCTGACATCACAGTTATGAGTACAGCAAAGGAACTCCCTCACGAAAAAGCCGAATGGAAGGGCTATACACTTGATGAACTTCGCTATATGCGGGCCTATACTGCCGCCCGTATCGAAATCAGCCGTGACCGGCTGAAACGCAACTTCACCGGACTGAAAAAAGTCAATCCGGTGAAATCAGGGGGCATGCTTGGTAAGGTTCTTGGCACTCTCAGCTATCTTGACATAGCTCTTGTTACTTTCCGCCTCGGAAGCAAGGCATTCAAGGTAATGCGTTGGTTCAAACGAAAATAAACTATCATAATATAAACAAACAGAATAAACAAAGAACACTCTGAAGTGAACGATTACATAGAACTGCGTCTCGATGCAACCCCGTGTGACGAGACCCGTACCGATATTCTTGCCGCCCTGCTTGCCCAAGCAGGGTTTGAAAGTTTTGTGCCGGATGAAACCGGACTGACCGCATATATAAAGGCCGAACTTTTTGACCACAGAGAAATTGATTCCCTTTTGGCTGATTTCCCTATGGAGACCGCGTTTACAGTCAGCCGGAAACTTGTAGAGGGGCAGGACTGGAATAAGGAATGGGAGAAAAACTACTTTCAGCCGATCGTGATTGATGACCAGTGTGTCATCCACAGCTCTTTCCACAAAGACATTCCCGAATGCCGCTATGATATTGTCATAGACCCCAAGATGGCTTTCGGAACCGGCCACCATGCCACTACTTCGCTTGTCATCCGCCAGTTGCTTGCCATGAACCTCCAGGGGCTCAATGTGGTTGACATGGGCACAGGCACCGGAATTCTTGCCATCCTCGCAACCATGCGAGGCGCCCGCCGGGTAGATGCGGTGGAGATTGATGAATTCGCCTTTACAAACGCGGTGGAGAACATGCGTCTGAATTCCACTGAAACCGTTGAACTCCATCTCGGAGATGTTGCAGAACTTGCAAAGGTAAGGAATGTGAACCTGTTCATTGCCAATATCAACCGCAACATCATCACCGCAGACATTGCAGCCTATGCGGCCACTCTTGCCTCCGGAGCTACAATGCTGCTGAGCGGATTCTATGAAGAGGATATTCCCGTTATCATGTCAGCCGCCGAACCCCTCGGTCTTACCTATAAATCACACACTACCCTCAACCGCTGGTGCTGCCTGAAACTTTGCACAGCTTGAGCCAATCATTGCTAAATTATAAGTCTCGCCAATTATTGAGGCTATTAGGAGGAAATATTTTGTCTATTTTAGTGAATTTTGGCGGAAATTAAGTAATTTTGCACCCTCAAACGGGGGGACATTGGGGACCGTTGCCTTTATGCTTTCTTCCGATTGAATTGTTTCCAATAGAGAAAATCGGCACTGAGATGTGTCGGCATAACAGTATATATAGTAACTAAGGAAGTTTTCTAATGAATTTTGCAGCTTCTCTTGATTTCAAGCCGAAATTGGTTTCGACTCTGAAAAATTATTCCTTTGACAAGTTTAAAAACGACCTTGTGGCCGGTATAGTGGTAGGCATTGTGGCTCTCCCGCTTGCAATCGCTTTCGGTATAGCCAGTGGCGTCAGCCCCACAGTCGGTCTCATCACAGCCATAATAGGTGGCTTCATTGTTTCGGCAGCCGGCGGCTGCACGGTGCAGATCGGTGGCCCTACAGGTGCGTTCATCGTGATAGTCTACAATATCATTGCCAATTTCGGTCTTGAAGGACTGGCGGTGGCCACGTTGATGGCCGGACTCATCCTTGTGGCTCTCGGCATATTCCGCCTCGGAACAGTCATCAAGTTCATTCCTTATCCGATTGTGGTGGGCTTTACGGCAGGTATCGCGCTGACAATCTTCTCCACACAGATCAACGACTTCTTCGGACTTGGATTGAAAAACGTGCCGAGCGAGTTCATCCCGAAGTGGGGCATGTATCTTTCAAATTTCGGCAATGTCGACTGGATCACTCTCGGAGTAGGCCTTGCGGCTCTGGCAATCATCATTGTCACTCCCAAAATTTCTCGTCGTCTGCCAGGCGCACTGATAGCCATTATACTTGTGACACTGGTGGTGTCACTTGTGCCCGGTCTTCATGTCGAGACTATCGGCGATCGTTTCGGCTCACTATCCACTGACATACCAGAACCTCACGGATTTGAACTGAGCATGGCCACGATCAACCGCCTGCTCCCCTCGGCATTCACAATCGCGATTCTCGGAGCTATCGAATCACTGCTGTCAGCAACCGTGGCTGACGGTGTGACAGGAACACGCACCAACAGCAACACCGAACTTATCGGCCAGGGCATGGCCAACATCATCGTGCCTTTCTTCGGTGGCATCCCCGTCACCGGAGCGATTGCCCGCACAATGACCAACATCACCAACGGCGGACGCACTCCAGTGGCCGGCCTTGTCCATGCCATTGTTCTCTTCCTGATCTTCCTCTTCCTCATGCCGCTGATCAACCTGATCCCGATGGCCTGCCTTGCTGCAGTCCTGATTGTTGTCAGCTACAACATGAGCGGCTGGCGCACAATCCGTGCCATCTTCCACAATCCGAAGAGCGACATCTCAGTGCTTGTCCTTACCTTCCTTCTGACCGTCATCTTCGATCTGACCATCGCAATTGAGATGGGACTCCTTCTTGCTGTAATCCTCTTCCTGCGCCGTGTGATGGAAAACACTGAGATCAAAGTTTACTCCGAGCAGCTTGACATTGCCGAAGGTTCTGAAACCACACATCACGAGATGCTCAACGTCAACCCCGGTGTAGAGGTCTATGAAATCGATGGCCCGTTCTTCTTCGGTGTCGCCACAAAGTTTGATGAGCTGATGCGCACCACCATCGGCGAGAAGCCCAAAGTCCGCATCATCCGTATGCGCAAAGTGCCGTTTATCGATTCTACGGGCATCCATAATCTTGAAGTGCTCATCAAGTCATCGTATGACGAGAATATCCAGGTGGTTCTTTCCGGCGTGCGTGAGAATGTGCGCGCAGCGCTTGTCAACGCCGGTGTCAATACGCTCCTCGGCGATGACCATATCTGCGACCATATCACAAAGGCTGTTGAAATGGCCAATAGGCTGGCTCCTGCCTCAGCTACGGCTGCAGCCACAGTCTGATAAGAGCCTCTGAATAACGAAAAAGCCTGACACTCGCGTCATGTCCGCGGGCTGTCAGGCTTTTTTGTCACCGGTCGCTGTCAGCCGGCAGTGTGTTAAGAAGCTTTTGGTGTGTGTTATCTGGTGTATCTCTGTAATTCTTTGAGTGTCAGGTGGCCTTCATATATAGCTTTGCCTGTAATGACTCGCCGCATGCCGAGTGCGTCAAGGCGCTCGATGTCACCGATTGAGCTGATGCCGCCGGAGACGGTGAACACAACATCCGGAAACGCTTCCTGAAGACGTGTGTACATACCGAAAGCCGGACCTTCAAGCATTCCGTCTTTTGATATGTCGGTGCAGATGGCCTGGGAAAGGCCTGACGGGATAAAACGAGCAAGCAGATCGTCAATCGTATCGGCTGTTTCCTCCAGCCATCCGCTGACGGCAACTTTGCCGTTGCGCACATCGGCTCCGAGTATCAGCTTCTCGCCGCCATAGGTCTGTAGCCATTCAGTCATCAGTTGAGGTTCGCGGGCTGCTATGCTGCCGATGATCGCATAGGTTGCTCCTGCGTTGAACACATCTTTCAGCGCCTGTCCGGTTTTTATGCCTCCTCCCCATTCAGCCGTCACTCCGTTGATGCGGGCAATCTGTTCGAGGGTGTGGAGATTACGCGGAGAACTTGCCTTGGCACCGTCAAGGTCAACGACGTGTATGCGTGTCAGCCCGTGGTCGGCAAAACGTTTCGCCATGTCTTCAGGCGAGAGATTATAGTCGGTGCAACGGTCATAGTCGCCTTGAGAGAGCCTGACGCACTTTCCGTCGATCAGGTCAATGGCAGGGATTACTTCGATCATCGTTTTTTTATCTGTTGGTGTATCTGGGGGATAGACTTGGCAGTGAACCGTATATGTTTTTTGTGGCATGCATGGCCTACAGTTTCAGGAAATTGGCGAGAATCCGCTCGCCGACATCACCGCTTTTTTCGGGATGGAACTGAGTACCGTAGAAATTTTCATATTTGAGCGCCGCGCTGAAAAGAGTGGTGCCATAGCGGGTGGTCGCGATGGTGTCAGGACAGAGATTGGCATAATATGAATGCACATAGTAGACATAGCTTCCCCGGCCGATATCTTTGAGCAGTTTCGATTCCAGATTGTTGATTCGGTTCCAGCCTACATGGGGCACCTTAAGACCTTCTTCTTCAGGGAAACGGCGGATATGGGCATCGAAGATCCCCAGGCAGTCAACATCTCCTTCCTCCGAGTGGCGGCACATAACCTGCATGCCTACGCAGATGCCGAGCACCGGATGGCGTAGATTGCGGATCACTTCACAAAGTCCGCGTTCCCGCAGACGTTCCATAGCCTCGGCATCGTTTCCGACTCCCGGCAGGAGAACCCGCGAGGCACTGCGTATCTCTTCCGGATCCGAGGTCAGTTTCCACTCGGCTCCGAGGCGGCTGAGGGCATTTTCTACCGAACGCAGATTGCCCATTTCGTAATCTATTATGGCTATCATATGATTCCTTTGCTTGATGGCAGGTTATAGCTGAACACGTCACGTCGGACGGCCATGCGTAGCGCACGGGCGAAGGCTTTGAACACACCTTCGATCAGGTGGTGGTTGTTCTCGCCGCGCGCGCTGATGTGGAGATTGCAGCGCATGGCGGAGCAGAGCGATTTGAAGAAGTGGCTGTACATCTCTGTAGGGGTGTCGCCTACATATTCGCGTGTGAACTCTACGTCCCATACAAAATCAGCCCTGCCTCCGAAGTCGATCAGTACAAGGGCTTTGCACTCGTCCATCGGCAGCACGAATCCATAGCGGTCAATGCCGGTTTTCGATCCGAGAGCCTTGTCTATCGCCTGGCCGAGCACAATGGCGATATCTTCCATCGAGTGATGTTCGTCTACTTCAAGATCGCCGTCACATTTCAGATCGATCGAAATTCCGGCATGGTGCGGGATCTGCCAGAGCATATGGTCGAAGAATTTCAAGCCGCTGTCTATCGCCGAGGGCAGATGCCCGTCAAGGTCGAGCGTCAGGCTGATGCGTGTTTCGGACGTGTCTCGTACTATTGAAACCATGCGGTCTGCCGAGAGAATATGGCGGGCAATCTCATCCCAGCTGTCGCTGACGAGTTCGCATCCGTCGATGTTTTCGGTGTTGCCGGCGTGGCCTATGAGTATGCCGCGTGCACCTAAATTGCGCGCGAGTTCGATGTCGGTCATCCTGTCGCCGATAACGAAACTTGTTGCCAGGTCATAGTCACCGCCGAGATAGGCGGTGAGCATTCCGGTGCGCGGTTTGCGGGTCGGAGCGTTGTCAGCCGGAAACGAACGGTCTATCAGTATATCGTCAAACCTCACGCCTTCTCCTTCAAGAGTGGAGAGCATGCGGTTGTGGGCCGGCCAGAAGGTCTTTTCCGGGAATGAGGCTGTTCCGAGGCCGTCCTGATTCGAAACCATGACCAGTTCATAGCCGCGGTTCATCAGTGAGCGGAGCCCGGAGATTGCGCCGGGTACGAATTCGAGCTTCTCAAGCGAGTCGATCTGCTCGTCGGCCGGCTCTTTTATGATTGTGCCGTCGCGGTCAATGAAAATAGCTTTCTTTGCCATAGCTGAGTTGGTTTTGCATGAGTAAAGTCGGTTCGTGGATATCAGAATTTTTCAAGAAGAGCCACCACGCGGGCATTTTCTTCGGGTGTGCCTACGGTGAAACGCAGGCAGTTGCCGCAGCCTGTTACCTTGTTGCGGTTTCTTACGATTACTCCGTGTTCTGTCAGATAGCTGTACATCGCATCGGCATCATCGACTTTGACGAGCAGGAAGTTGGCATCCGAAGGATAGACTTTTCTGACTTTAGGAAGGGCGGCCAGAGTCTTGGCGAGATAATCGCGTTGCTGTCTGATTTCCTCCACCTGGGGGCTGATGTCAGTTTCGGCGATGCGTCTGATCAGTCCGGCCTGTGTCGGACCGTTGACATTGTAGGGATACTTCACCCTGCCATACAGTTCGGCTATTTCAGGCACGGCAAATGCCATGCCCATACGCAGCGAGGCCATGCCCCAGGCTTTCGAGAATGTCTGCATCACTATCAGATTGTGATGTGTGGCTATATCTGCAAGAAGCGACGGCTCAGCCGAGAAGTCTATGTAGGCTTCATCAACCACCACCATGCCGTTGAAACTGTCGGCCAAACGAAGAATGTCGGCACGGCTGAATGAATTTCCGGTCGGGTTGTTGGGCGAACAGATCCACATCAGTCTGCTGTTTTCATCTGCGGCCGCGAGGAGCGCCTCTACCGGCAGAGAAAAGTCCTCGTTCAGTGCCACGCTGCGCAGTTCTACATCATTGATATCGGCGCTTACGGCGTAGACCCCGTAGCTCGGAGCTATTGCAATGGCATTGTCAATTCCGGGGCGGCAGAAGATGCGATAGGTGAGGTCGATGGCCTCGTCACTGCCTGCGCCACCTATAAATATATTATCGGCCGCTATGCCTTTCAACGTGGAAATCGCTTTTTTCAGCTCCTTCTGATGGGGATCGGGGTAGCGGTTGAGTCCGGAGGGATAGGGGCTTTCATTGGCGTCGAGCCACACGGAGATGTCGCCACCTTTGAATTCATCACGGGCGGTCGAGTATGGCTCCAGAGAGAGTATGTTGGGGCGTACAAAGCTCAGAGGATTCATTGCGGTAAAGGTGTTTATATGTCGGATTGGGTGCGTACGCTGACAGCAAGCGCATGAGCGTCAAGCCCTTCGGCTTCGGCCATTGCGGTGATAGCAGGCGCGAGCAGTCCGAGGCCTTCGCGCGTGAGTTCCTGGTAGGTGATCTTGCGCATGAAACTGTCGAGGTTCACGCCGCTGTAGGCCCGCGCCCAGGCAGAGGTGGGAAGTGTGTGGTTTGTGCCTGACGCATAGTCTCCTGCGCTTTCCGGAGAGTAATTGCCTATGAACACACTGCCTGCCGCGCGTATCTCCTGGGCCACTGTCCAGGGTGATTTCATAGAGATGATCAGGTGTTCCGGCGCATAGGCATTGACAAAATCGATCATGTCATCGCGCCCGTACATTACAATCAGACGGCTGTGGGAGAGCGATCCGGCCACAGAGTCCTCGCGGCTGAGTTTTTTTGACAGGCGGCTGATTTCAGCCTGCGTCTCTGACGCGATGCGCTCGGAGGTGCAGACGAGTATCGCCTGGCTGTCAGGCCCGTGTTCAGCTTGCGAGAGGAGGTCTGCGGCGATGAATGTCGGGTTGGCACTGTCATCGGCCATTACTAGAACCTCGCTCGGACCTGCGGGCATGTCAATAGCCACAGTTGCTGAAAGCTGCTGCTTGGCTTTGGTGACATAGCGGTTGCCCGGCCCGAAGATCTTGTCGACTTTCGGAATGCTTTCGGTGCCGAGAGCCATTGCTGCGATGGCCTGCGCGCCGCCTATTCTGTAGATCCTGTCTATGCCGCAGACAGCGGCTGCATAGAGTATCTCAGGTGCTATCGGACGGTTGCCGCTCTGCGGTGTGCAGAGTATTATCTCTTTGCATCCGGCTATCCGGGCAGGGCAGGCGAGCATGAGCACTGTGGAGAAGAGCGGGGCACGACCGCCTGGTATGTAAAGCCCTACGCGGTCAATGGCCACAGGCTTCTGCACGCAGCGGACGCCGGGCATTGTCATTACATCGACATCGGCCGGGCGCTGGGCCGAGTGAAAGCGTGTTATGTTTTCCTTGGCCAGGCTGATGGCGGCTTTGACTCCATCGCTGACCTTGGCGCATCCTTCGGCTATTTCAGCTTCCGAGACTTCGAAACAGCTGATTTCAGTGTGGTCGAAGCGCAGGGCCATATTGCGCAGAGCTTCGTCTCCACGCAGTCTGACGTCAGCGATGATTCCGCTGACGGCTTTGTCGACCGCCGGATCATCAGGAATGTTGCGCTCGGTAAGCCGCGGCCACTCGGCGCGCGGCGGATTTATATAGGTATCCATTGTTGTGTCTGATTAAGTGCCCTCTTATTTGACAATGTTTTCGAGCACGAGCACGAGTATGTCTTCGGCTCCGATGCCTTTCAGCTGCTCAATTTTTTCCCAAAGCTGCGATTCAGGGATCACAGCATGGAGCGAAAGCCATTCCGGATCAGCCAGATGCAGGATTGTAGGGCTTTTCATTCCGGGAAGAATCTTCAGGGCTTCGTCAAGCGATGATTTCGGCAGGTTCATGAGCACATATTTCATGCCACGGCTTTCGATTATAGAGCGGAAGCGGAAACAGAGCTTGTCAAGTTCCTCCTGCTTTTCGGCCGGAAGATCCGGTGTGGCTATCAGTACAGATTGAGATTCGAGCACAGACTCCACTTCCACGAGGCCGTTCTGTATAAGAGTGCCTCCGGAAGAAACAATGTCAAAGATTGCATCGGCCATGCCGATTGCCGGAGCTATCTCCACCGAACCGGTTATGGTGTGGATCTCGGCGCTGATCTCTTTTTCTTTAAGAAAGCGCGAGAGTATGGCGGGATAAGATGTGGCTATACGGCGTCCGTTGAACCATTCGAGCCCTTTGTAATCGGCCTCGCGTGGCACTGCGAGACTCAGACGGCAACCGCCGAATCCGAGCGGTATTATCCGATGGACATCCACGCCTTTTTCTTCCACTTCGTTGAGCCCGACAATTCCGAGATCGGCTGTGCCCATTGCGACAGCCTGTGGAATATCATCGTCACGGAGTAGCAAAAGATCTACTGGGAAGCCCTTGGCATGGGCGATGAGGGAGCGGCTCCCTACTGACGCCGAGATTCCCGCATCGGCAAGCAAAGCCATTGTTTTTTCGTTGAGGCGACCTTTGGCCTGGATGGCAATTCGTAACATATATTGTAATAATTCTTAGAAATTGATGCGCAAAGATACGGTTTTTATTCTAAAATGCAATCAAAGAGATCGCTTTTACTCATGAAATCTTTCAAGTCGGAGAAATCCGCCGGCTGGCAACTTTCAGAAAGTTTGCATAGCTCGGAATAAGTTGTTACCTTTGTGAAGTACTCCTCGCGCTGATTAAATAATACCATAAGAATGATAAACACAAACGGAGACAATGAAAAAACACGTGTAATCGTGTCATTGACATCTTTTCCTGCTGCGATACGATTTGTATTGCCGACCGTGAAATCAATTCTTGCAGGGTCTGTGCTTCCTGACAAAATTGTGCTTTATCTGACATATTCCCAGTTTGAAAATTGCGGAATTCCGCAAGATCTGCTTGACCTTGCCGATAAGAATCCGATTTTTGAAATCAGGGACTATGCCAGTGAAATAAGGTCGTATCGCAAACTGATTCCGGCGCTTAAGGATTTTCCGGAGGATGTCATTGTGACAATAGATGATGATACAGACTATCATCCAGACATGCTCGATAGCCTGCTCCGTCTTCATAAACGTTTTCCTGGCCATATTCTGGCTCACAGAGCAAAACGGATAGTGCCTGACAAACCATATCGAAAATGGCCAAAACTCAGGTGGTATCATTTTATCGGTAGTAAAATCAAAATCAGCCCGAATATAATTCAGACAGGAGTCGGAGGTGTGCTCTATCCGCCTCATTCGCTCAAAGCCGATATGCTTGACGAAAAAATGTTCACTACATTGGCTCCGACCACTGATGATATATGGTTCTGGGCGGCGGCGGTAGCTAATGGGCGAACAGTAATACCTGTGCCTTTCGGCCCTCACAATAAGCCTAAAGGACTTGGTAAGCCTCGCGAACTTGCTCTGAAGACAGTAAACTTTAAGTCCGGAACTGATCGTAACGACATCGCATTCAAAACTATTATACAAAGATATCCGGAAGTTAATAATCAACTTGAGAAATAAACGAAAAAGCAAGATATGGAAATAGATCTGGTTTATCTGTGGGTCAATGGTAATGATCCGCAGTGGCAGGCCAAACGCCAATCTGTAACAGGGGATATAGGTCATACTTCGGTAAACTGCAGAGGACGCTATATGGATAATGGAGAATTAAAATACAGTCTGCGTTCTATAGGGCTATATGCCCCTTGGGTCCGTAAGATTTTTATAGTCACGGATAATCAGGTGCCGGAATGGCTTGATACAGCTCATCCCAAAATTCAGATAGTAGATCATTCTGAAATTCTGCCTGAAGAAAGCCGTCCTTGTTTTAATTCTGTCATAATTGAAAATTTCCTTTATAAAATTCCCGGCTTGTCAGAATATTTTCTATATGGGAATGATGATATGCTCATCAATCGTCCCGTCACTCCAGAGACGTTTTTTGCAGCAGACGGTTTCCCGATTGTACGTATGAACCGTCGTCTATTCAGAAAAAGCTATGTGTGGTTTCGGCAGAAAATATTAAAAAAGAAATTGAGTGGATATAATCGTCAGATTGCCAATGCTGCCAATCTTGTAAACAGTAAATTGGGAATCTATTTTGGAGATAGGACTCATCACAATATCGATTCTTACCGCAAGAGCGATTATGAGCATGTCTATAATATGTTTAAGAATGTGATCAAGCCTACACTGGTTCATCATATACGGGATAATGAAGATATTAACCGTCACATATATTCTTATGTTCCACTGGCGGAAAAGCGTGCTCATGCTCAGTATGTAAATAAGAAGACATCGTTCCGTCTCCAGATCCATGAAGTTGAGCAATATCAGAAACTGGAAGAATATAATCCGATATTTTTCTGCATGAATGATTCTCAGTTTGCAACGGACGAGGATAGAAGGCGCTCAAGTGAATATCTGGAAAGACGTTTTCCGAATAAGTCGGAATTTGAAAAATAGTATGAAGTCAATGAAAGCTATGGAAGTGGATCTGGTTTATCTGTGGGTCAACGGCAATGATCCGCAGTGGCGCGCAAAGCGTAATGCGACAATAGGGCGGACCGAAGACGGTTCGGCTGTAAATTGCGAGGGGCGCTATGCCGACAATGATGAACTTAAGTTCAGTCTGCGGGCTGTGGAGATGTATGCTCCCTGGATCCGAAGGATTTTCATTGTGACAGACAATCAGGTGCCACGGTGGCTTGATGTCAGCAATCCGAAGATCAGGATTGTTGACCACACGGAAATCATACCGGCTGAATATCTTCCGACTTTCAATTCGCCTGTGATCGAACATTTCCTTTACCGGATTCCGGGGCTTGGAGAGCATTTTCTGTATGCCAATGATGACATGTTTATAAACAGGCCTGTCACTCCTGCCGATTTTTTCGGATCTGACGGTCTCCCGATACTCAGACTTAACCGCAGACCGTTCAGGAGATTGACCTTATTCTTGAAGAGCAAGCTGCTTAAACGCAAAATAAGCAACTATAACCTTACCATTCAGAATTCGGCCAGAATGGTAGAAAGACGTTACGGAGTCTATTATGGCGGAAAGACACATCACAATATAGATGCTTACAATAAGAGTTTCTGCCGCCATGTGTTTGAAGATGTGTTCAAGGATGAGATCGAACCGACGCTGACTAATCATGTTCGCAGTGACAACGATGTCCAGCGCAACATTTATTCCTATGCGGCTATAGCCGAGAAGCAGGGCCATCTGCAATATGTGTCGCAGAAAACATCGTTCAGATTTCATATTGACAATCATTCGCACTATGAGAAGCTTGAGAAATACAATCCGCTGCTTTTCTGCATGAACGACTCGCAGTATGCCGATCAGAATGACCGCGAGCGCGTTACAGAGTATCTCAAGAGCCGTTTTCCAAAAAAATCAGGGTTCGAGAAATAACCACGGTTGCAAGTTATAACAATCCGGCTCGCACACTGACAGCAGAATCTGTATGTGTGCGGGCCGGTCGGTGTTTATTCGGCTATGTCGTTTAGGTCATAGTTGTAAAAATAGTCCATCGGTATGGTGCGTTGCGTTCCGCTTGCCCGTCCGCGGTTCTGCTTTTCAATAAATTCTTCTTTTGATCTTACGGCGTAGTGGTTTACGCGGATCACGTCTTGCTGCGGTTCGCGTTCGCGGAAATTTCGCGTGATAGGATCGCCGTGCGAATCCGCAGCTATTCCGTCGATGCGCGCCGCTTCGTGGCATCCGGTCATGACGAACACTCGCCGCGGATCAACAATGCTTTTCACGTGGCGGTTGAGTCTGTGGCCGGGGAGTGAGTGGTGTCTGAACCGCTGCATTACCGGATCAGGCGATTTCTTTTCCGCGCCACCGCTGCCATAGATCAGCCAGTTGATCTCGACGGCAGGCGAGTCTTCGAAACGCTTGAGAAATTCCGGAATGGAACTGTCGGCTATCGGAACTATGAATTCGTCAAGGTCAATGAATGCGAGCCAGCGGGTGTCGAAGCGGTGACGGTCCATGCAGTCGTCATAGGCTGCTATCTGACGGCGATAGCCGGGATAGTAACAGTATTCCACCACACCGGACTCAATGTAGGGCCGGAGCACTTCGCGGGTGCAGTCGGTGCTTTCGTTGTCATAGATGTAGAACTTCTCCACGCCTTGGCTGATATGCCAGTCAAGCCATTCTTTGAAATACGGGCCTTCGTCTTTGGCTATGGCACAGACTGCAAGCCGACAGTCTGGCTTACGGTGGTCGCGTTTCAGACGGAATTTCAGTTTCAAGGCCTTGATGACACCGTAGCGCAGTATTCCGCGCCAGCGGTTCCTTGCCATTTTGCGGGGAATCAGCCCCGCGATTATTTCTGCAGCTACCTTGTTCATGCCGGGTGATTTTTTTGAAAGGTGGTTAGAATAACGTCTGGCATCAGTGTTTTTCGAAAAAGGCTATCTTGGCTTTGGCGTCTGTCTAAAGCTCAAAGCTCGACTTTTCGGGGAGAATGCTTTCAAAAGCATCGCGCACTTCTGCCATGATCTGGTTGTAGTTGCGGATATGAATGTTGTCATTGAGGCAGATGAGCGAATAAGACTGTTCGCGGATGGCTTTTATGGCTTTCTTCGATTTGATCATCAGCGGAAACATTTTGGTGTCGCTGTAGGTGTTGTAAGGCTCGAAGTTGCCTTTGCATATCTGCCATGTGCGGAAAAGTTCGGGAGTGTAGTCATCAGACGCGCGGAAACGGTTGACGGATGTGGCCGTGAGTTCCTTTCCTGCGGCCTGCCAGACTTCCTCGAAAGTGCTTTTGAGGTAGGGCTGGGCGTTGTGGGGGGTCCTGAGGGTGATGAACTTGTCGTAATATCTAAGCAGATAGTTCCAGCGGGCTCGCGATCCGTAGCTTTTGTCAAACCATTTGTCATGGAAGCGGGCCATGACTTCAGGCTTGCTGAAGTTGGCGTTGATGATACGGATGTTGTTTTTGATGCGGCGATACCACTGAGACCAGGAGGGGTTGTACTGGAACGCGGCGATGTCGCATGGCAGTCCGTTGCGGAAGAAGCGTTCGGGGGTAATGCTGTTGATGATATAGAAATCGTCGTTGAAGTAGACAAAGTGGTCGGCGAGGCCGGGGATTTTGTGGATGTAGCGTTCGATCACCACCGAGTTGTAGGTCGGCAGGAACTGCTGCGGTATGTAGTCCTTGTGGCTGACGAGATTGATTTTCGGGTTTTCCGCATCGAGCCAGTCGGGCTTCTGCCCGCTTGTTATGAAATGTATTTTCCGCACCCAGGGGGCGAATTTCTCCACGCCGCGGAACCAGTATTTCAGGAAGCCGTAGTCGCGGAAGCGGGCATCGGTGACGCTGTTTTTCTCCGTCACGGTTTTCCCGGAGTATTTTGCAAATTCCTTCTGCCATTCGGGGTCATCCATGTTGACCCATGTTATTACAAAATCTATTTCCATAGTTTCCGGGGGTGTTATAGGGTGTTGGCGTTTGTGGGTTCTGACAGCTCGGCGTGTTTGAATCGGTTGTGGGTCCACAAATAGAGTTCGGGGGTTTCGCGGATGGCTTGTTCGAGCATTTCGTAATAGATTTGTGTCAGCCCGAAGTCGTGGACAGATTTCGGATTGTCGTGCATGTGGATGAATTCAGCTTCATAATATCCACGGCCTACTTTCCGGATGCGCACGAACCAAGGGTCGAAGCCGTAGTGTTTCGTGATCTTCTCTGTGCCGGTAAGGACCGGAGTCTTGTGATGGAGAAACTGAAGGAAGTGGCGCACCTCGCGCTTTTTGGGCGACTGGTCTGCGATGAATCCGATGATGCTTGTCTGATGGCGTGCCGATAGTTCGGTGATGTAGCGGGCGGTTTTGTACATGTCTACGTTGACGGCGCCGTGGGAGCCTCGGTGTTCGAGCATGATCCGGTCCATTGCCTTGTTGCGCAGCTTGTGATAGATCTGGGCGGCGATTGCGCTCTTTTCAAGGTGGAGCGGCATCGAGGAGACCCACTCCCAGTTGCCGTAATGGCCGAGGTAGAGTGCTACTGATGTGCTCTGACGCAGCACGGTGTTGACGGCTTCGACATTGGTGAAGCGCATGCGCCGCCCCATCTCTTCAGGTGACATGGCTGACATTTTGAAACTTTCGGCTATATTGTCGGCGAAGTAGCGGTAGAATTTTTTTTCGATGCCGAGTATTTCGTTGCTATTTTTCTCAGGAAATGATTCAGTGAGGTTTTTGCGGACAATCTTCCGACGGTAGCGGATGACGTAGTATAAAAGCAGATACATCACACCTGACAATGCATAGAGTACGCTGAATGGCAGACGTGACATAATTCTGAAGAAAAAGCGAAGCAAATGATAGCTCATCCGGAGAAGGCGCTTATAGGGTTTGGTGGTTGACAGTTGGCATATAGCAGCCCGGCAGAGTGTGTCAGGCTGTACATTTTACAATTAAGGACAAAATTATCTAATTTTTCCAAGATTGGCAAATCAATGGTTAAAATATTTAAATCAGAGCCTTGCAGTGATGTTTTGTGATGACGATGCAGGTCGATATTTCGTTTTTTTTAGTAACTTTGTCGAATTGGAAGCTGATTGTCCGGCTTTCATTGCCGGAGGGTGCCAATCAACCCTCGATGTTTCTGATATTATCACATTCCAAGACCTTCTTTTGATACACTCTTCACGGATTATTATGGAATACTCTTTGTTAGATCCAGCTATGTGGAAAGAATTTGAGCAGTCGATATTGTTTGCCATAAACGGAGCGCATAGTCCCGTCTTTAACCATATTATGTGGTTTGTAAGCGGGAAAGCGACCTGGATACCGTTTTACGTTATGTTGACGGCATTTATCGGCTATCGTTTCGGCTGGCGGAAGATGGTGCTTGTGCTGTTGAGCATCGGGGCCATCATAGCCCTTGCCGACCAGACGTGCGCCACACTGATACGCCCTGCCTTTGAACGTCTGCGTCCTTCGCATCCCGACAATCCAGACAGCGCTTTCATTCAGCTTGTCAACGGATATCGCGGAGGCAGATACGGGTTTCCGTCATGTCATGCGGCCAATACCGTGGCTTTGGCTGTGTTCATGATTCTGCTGACAAGGCTGAAATGGATGACAGTGCTGATGATCACATGGTCAGCGGCTGTATGCTATTCAAGAATGTATCTTGGTGTCCATTATCCGTCTGATATTCTTGTGGGTGGCGCTGTCGGGGCTATCTATGCGGTGTTGGTCTACAGGTGTTATTTCATCATCACAAACCGCAGGGATTTATCATCAATCATTTGGCCTCGACTGCGCCCGGCAGCCGATTAGCGATATTTTTGTATATCATAAAAAACATTGACAGATATAGATATGAGGACTTTACGAATGTATCCCAGTAGCATCAACGAGCGATATCTCGATGAGGTGGCAGACTGCCTGCGGGCTGGTGGAATTATCATCTATCCGACAGATACGCTCTATGCCGTGGGCTGCGATGCACTTAACAACGGTGCGATTGAACGGCTCTGCAGGATCAAAGGTGTGAATCCTCAGAAACAGACTCTGTCAGTGGTTTGCGACGGCATTTCTATGGCCAGCGAGTATGCCCGTATCGACAACGAGGCTTTCAGAATTCTGCGCAGGAACCTGCCGGGTGCGTTTACGTTCATACTGCCTGCGGCGACTTCTCTGCCTAAAGTTTTCAAAGGGAGAAAAGAGGTGGGAATCCGTGTGCCTGACAATCAGATAGCTATGGCGATAGCGGCCCGGCTCGGACATCCGATACTTTCATCGTCGCTGAAGGTCGATGACGAAGTGCCTGAATTTGATGCCCAGGAATTGACCCTGGCTTTCGAGGGGCAGGCAGAGCTGCTGATTGATGACGGCGGAGACGGTGAGAGCCTCTCAGGCGGCATGCCCTTGCCGTCTACGGTGGTCGATCTGACTGACAGTCGCTCACCTGAGATTATCCGTGAGGGTAAGGGAGAACTGCAATAGCAATTTGAGTTTAACTGTTTTTTGAATTTTGAGTTTTTCACGTGCAACTTAAGCGAATTACCCCCGATGAATATGCTGCACTTTTTAAGTCGGTATCACATACATTCAATTCTGTGGAGTTCAGTCAGCTGAACCGTAGCAAATGTGACGATGTGCACTATCTTGCCTTTGCAGATGACAAGGGGAAGATCCGTCTGGGGATCATACTTGGAGAGCGTGGCGGTCTGTTGCGCTCTCCGTTTTCTGCTCCGTTCGGCGGGATGGAGGAGCGTGGGCCACAGCGCCTGTCATACTATTTTGACGCAGCTGTGGAGCTTAAGGCATATGGACGGGCATGTGGAAAGCCGGTGGCGGTCACTTTGCCTCCGGCCTGTTATGACAGCGGCTGTTCCCGTTTCAGCCGTCAGGCTCTCTGCCTGCTGTCGGGCGGCGGGCGGCAGCTTTATGCCGATTTCAATTATCATTATTCGCTCAGTGATTTTTCATTGTTCGATGAGCGTCTGTGGGCCAGCGCGCGGCGCAATCTCTCGGCATCCGTTCGCCGTGGGCTTGAATTCGAGTGTTGCGTTGATCCGACTGATGCCGAGATCGAGGAGATCTACAGCATTATCCGCGTGAATCACGAAAGTCACGGCTATCCTGTGCATATGACTCTGGATGACATTGTGGCGACATCGAAGATCATCAGTATGGATTTCTTTATCGTCAGGAAAGAGGGTAAGGGCATAGCCTCGGCGATTATCTATCATACTTCGCCGGAAACGGTTCAGCTGATCTATTGGGGCGATCTGCCGGAAGGACGTGATTTCCGACCCATGAACTTCCTGTCATACAATATAATCAGGCACTATGCCGAAAGCATCCCGGCAAGCGGTGTGCGCTTCTTTGATCTGGGACCGGCTTCATCTGACGGCATTCCAGCCGTAGGACTGTGTGATTTTAAAGAAAGCATCGGCTGCCGGCTGACTCCAAAGATTACCATAGAGATATAAGCTGGCTTCTGAACAGAAAGTATTTATAAATAACATCCGGCAGTCCTGTATGCAAGCAGGCTGCCGGATGTTGTTACACTTATAGATTCTGTAGGAGTTTTTTTAGTAGGAGAGGTGAGAGGTGACGGATTATTCGTCGAATGTCATTTCGTCAAATCCGGCTGCGTCAAATTCGTCTTCATTGAATTCGGTAGACCCGTAGAATTCATCGTCAAGATCTGTCGAGGCTGCGGCCTGAGCGGCTTTTGCGTCAATCTTTGCGTCGAAGTCATCGAGGTCGATAAACTGCGAGGGCGCCTCACCCATAGAGATGGTGCACAGCGGGTCTTTAAGACTCTTTCCGGGGATAGATTTTTTCATTTCAATGAAGAAAGAACGGTCAGTCATGTAGTCAAACACCCACACCATTCTCTGGCCGTCGTCTTCGATAAAGTCGCTGAGCGGGGTATCTTCCATCAGATATACGTCTTCGGAAGAGTCGGAGCCCATGTCTTCAAGGCATATTTCCTGGTTGCGTTCCCATCCGTCATCGCAGAGAAAGAACGAACTGAACTGGCCTTTGTCATAGCCGACAGAGTCACAGATCGCATTGCGGAGGTCGAGGAATGTCGCGTCTGCATCAATTTGGATTTCGCGTTTGAAGTTGTCTGCTTCGTCAGACACAATGCGGAAATTGAATATCATATTGCGGAAGGTATTTTTTTTTATTTTTTTCAGTTTGAGTTACGGGCCGTGAGTGGCAGTCTGAGCTTCTATGCTGCGAAAGTAGTAACTTTTTTTTAAACCGAAAAAAAGTTTGGCGAAAAAAATCTGCGCAGTTTTATTTTGCCGGCTTTTCAGGCGTGTTGGCAGGCGGTTGATGAGTCAGCGCCTGCAGCCGGACGCTGTTGTCGGCCGAGGATTGAGCCGTGACAGAAGCTGGTCATGGATAGCCTGAGGACCGCAGACGAGTGAAATATTGCGGTCTTCGCGGAAACGTGTGCACTTCCCTCCGGCTTCTTCAAGGATCAGTGTAGCGGCATTGACATCCCATTCATGCAGGTTCAGCTCCCAGTATCCGTTAAGAAAGCCGGCGGCTACATAACAGATATCGGACGCTGCCGATCCGAGGCGGCGTATATCTCTGACAAGAGGCATTATGACGGCAAGATTGTCGAGGTTGTTGTCAGGATTTGTATCCTTGTCAACTGGAAAGCCGGTCGAGATCACACAGCGTGAAAGGTGTGATTCGGGAGAGGTGTGGATCGGAATGTCATTTAGGAAAGCACCCTGACCTCTGATTGCATGGAAGAGCTCGCCGGTTGCGGGCAGATATACAACGCCGATTTCAGTCTGTCCGTTATGTTCCACACCGATACTTATAGCCCAGAATGGAATCCCGGCGAAGAAATTGGTGGTTCCGTCAATCGGATCAATCACCCAGCGATAGCCGGCAGAACCGTCAGTTTCGCCTGATTCTTCCGAAAGTATGGCGTGGTCAGGGTATCTGGTCTGGATATAGCTTTTGATGACAGTTTCAGATTGCTTGTCGGCAATGGTGACAATATCGCTGTCGTTTAGCTTGTTGTGCATGCCGATTTCGTGGCTGCAGCGGAAATATTCCATTGCTGTTTCCCCGGCTTTGCGGGCACATTCGATAACATCGGCAAGGGTGGGTCTTGTAGCAGTTTTCATAGTTAAGTAACAATTTAGGGATGCTTTTTGAGGGCATTTCCGTAGAGATGGCAATCCAAACGTATTATTCCATGTTCAAAATAATAGGCGGTAGACTCTGAATGTCAAGAGCCTACCGCCTAACTATTTGGTTATTAGGTTGTTTGCTCAGTCCTCAATAGCAGCCTGGGCCGCGCTCGAAAAGCACGTAATATCGGATATTTAGAGCGGCCTTGTAAGTTTCCTTACATTTTGGCTAATCATTCATTTTTGATTCATTGTTTTTGACGGTCTAACAGAGAGGGCGGAAACCCTCTATTTCTTTCAGAAATGCCCCTCTGCCGGACTTTACAGCCTCGGTTGAGGGTTTTATTGTTTTTTGTAATGTTGCGCCTGCAAATACCTTAAAATGGCTTCTTGTTCAGCGGCCTTGTCGTAGCGGTCTATCGCCCCATACGAAGAAAATCTCTTTGCCCAACCTCGGAAGGTGTTGCATTCTCCAGTATCGCTGTCGGTATATTCGTCATTCCACATCTCGGAAAGAGAGGCGTATGCTTCCGCAGGATGAGAGCCGATAGCATCTACAATCTCGGCAGGATATTGGCGCATGAGCAAATCAATCCATTCGTCCATGTCAATGCCGGGATTCTCATGCAGGATGTTCCATGCACACTCTTTCAGTTCACCATAGAAGTCCGGCTCATCATCGTCAGGCCAATACATGTCATCTATTTTCTCTTCCATATCCATGTCCCATGAGTTTGTTTATCCGTGATTAGATACTTCGCAACTGAATAAAGTCCACGGAGAACCATTATCAGCCATAACAGAGTGGCAGTGCCAAGCACGTTTAGCCATGTCGGCTTATCCACCCACGACATAAGGTAGAGCAGATACCGCACACCTCCGAATGCCGTTGAGATTAGCAGGCTCAACACGGCCAACCATACGAGATGGGCAATGAACTGAAACAAGGTTTTCATCGTGTCAGCAGAATTTCCTTTGTAGTATTAACCACACCCTCCGCAAATGTTTCGGGAAGTACATACGACCAATCGCCATAAGGCTCATCGTCCGAATATGCAACCTTCCCATCTTTGCCATAGCCGACCGACTTAACGACTTTCACCATGTCGAAGTCGGGCGAGATAAGCCAAGTTTGTTTTGCCATCGACTTTTCGGGGTCATCGGTAAACTCCCACTTGATGAATATTCTATAACACCCATCAGCCTGCAGCTTGACATCCTCATACACAAACACCCATTCGGGCTTCTCCTCCGACCACTCGATTGCACATACCCACGCAGGTTTCTCCGCATGCACTGGAAGCAATGCAGTAAATGTCACTAAGAGGAAGAGCAAACGTTTCATTTCGCTCTAAGGTCAGAGATGCGCTCTTTAAGGTCAGAGATGCGCTCTTCTTTTTCTGCAATAATCTTTTCAAGTAGTCTGACACGCTCTGCGAGAACAGCATCACCTACAAGGACGGAAATATCCCCACTATCCGATGCAGGCGAATAGTCACCCTCGGTATGCACCTCGTGATAGTCTATGCTTGCGTAGAGTTCAAAGAAATTAAAGTTTAATGCCCGACTTACAGCAACAAGCCTCTTGGTGTCTATGCTCTCTCCATTGAACACTCTGCTCACGTTCTGCTGTGGCATTCCAATTCTTGACCCAAACTCCTTTTGAGTTAGGCCGGACTTATCAAATCGGCTTTTTATCTCTTCGCCGATGTGGATGTCGGGTATTGGCTTCATTTATTTACTTATATTAACAATCAACATCAAACAGAGTTAAAGACAGTTAAATAACACATCATTATGATGTTGGAAACATAATTATGATTATCTTTGCACTCAAAGTTACTAAAAAGTAGCCAAATAACCTCAGAAATGGAAATAAAAAAACTCAAAACAGCCTCACTCGCCGATGCTTTAAAAGGGATGACAGTCGGCGAAACATGTGTAGCCCCCGACGGCTATCAGCCCAAGACCGTCACAAAGACGTGTGTAGAACTCAAAGAGCAGGGCTACCTGTTTCAGACCTCAACCCGCGCAGGAGTGCAGACTATAACCCGACTGAAATAAATAATTGACTATGGCACGAAAGTATTTCAAGTCAAAAGCAGAAGCAAAGCAGGCTCTTTGCGACCGCAAGCGCAACAACGTATCGTGTTGCGATGAGATTTTCAAAATGCCGAAAGGCACACGTCACGCAGGGCAATATGCCGTCTGCTCACACATGGAGTACCTAAAACACCTATTGACCTATGGCAAACAATCACGAAATCTTCTATGCGATTTGCTCCCTCTTCAACGAGGGCGAGGCAGTTGTCAGCATCGACAACGCCAAACAGGTAATAACCGCAGCTCGGCACACTCTTCCCGAATTTGTGGTCTGCGCAGGGTTATTCGACCCCGATAGCAAGACAATCGAACTCTATGTGGAGAACTACAAAGACGCAAAATGATGAAGACCACTGAGCAGAAGAGAGCGCAGGCACAGCGCATTGTCAATCTGATTGACACCCGTGGCGACTGGGTCAATCGCCTATATCGCTTTACCCAGTACCTCCTCAAATATCACCCCGATTTAATCATCATCAACAAATATTACTGTCCGCTAAACCATAAAAGGGTGAGTCCAACTTCTTGAACAGCAGAA
>ERZ778503.566-NODE-566-length-30000-cov-9.715378_pt1 | contig 30000 bp, 29 predicted proteins | sample MGYA00510047_ERZ778503 | MGnify/ENA primary metagenome ERZ778503 (study PRJEB29527, sample SAMN07138965) | mouse gut metagenome | material: feces | host: mouse | place: China:Nanjing | collected 2016-01-25 ... | reverse complement strand
TTAACAAAAAAACTTAAAAAATGTATATCTTTTTCATTCATGCGTTTAATCTGTTACTGTTTTACTTTAACAAGATTATGATCGTTGTAATTGTGGAGAGGAAAGTTTCATCTAACCATTTCTAAACAAAAAATTAAAACAGTAAAAAACTGGCAAAACCAGTTGACAATAGATTTGTTTCGGTATATTCTGTAGCAAGCAAATACTTTGATATTCAAAATATTTGACATTCAAAGTATTTTCAACTGTGAAAAACATTCAAATTTGATTTGGATTGCAATCACACAAGTGAAAAGGATATGTAACAGTTGAATGTCCAAAAAATGAAATAACTTAGAATGAAAGGATGGAAAGAATCATGTTAGAAAGAGTAAAGGAAATTATTGAGGAGCAGTTAAACATTGAGGGCGTGGAAATTACAGAGGAAACACGCTTTAAGGAAGATTTGGATGCGGATTCACTTGACTTATTTGAGCTTGTGGATGCATTTCAGGAAGAATATGGCGTGGAGATTCCACCCGAGGATTTGGAGCAGATTACAACTGTCGGCTCTATTATCAAATATTTGGAAGATAAAGGTGTTCAAGCATAGGTAGAACAGGAGCTTGTATGAAGACAAGAGTAACAGAATCTTTAGGGATAACATATCCTATTATCCAAGGCGGCATGGCGTGGGTTGCTGAGCATAATCTTGCAGCGGCAGTGTCGGAAGCTGGCGGTCTAGGAATTATTGGTGCCGGTGGTGCGCCAGCAGAGTTTGTCAGAGAACAAATTCAGCAAGTGAAAAAGGTGACAGACAAACCATTTGGTGTCAATATTATGCTGATGAATCCCGAGGCGGATGCAATTGCACAGGTGGTGATTGACGAGGGCGTCAAAGTGGTTACAACTGGAGCTGGAAACCCTTCCAAGTATATGGAGCAGTGGAAGGCTGCGGGTGTAAAAGTCATTCCAGTTGTTGCCAGTGTTGCTATGGCAAAGTTGATGCAGCGCGGAGGTGCAGATGCGGTTGTTGCGGAAGGAATGGAGAGCGGTGGTCATATTGGATCGATAACAACTATGGCGTTGGTGCCGCAAGTGGCAGACGCTATTGATATTCCAGTGATTGCAGCAGGTGGCATTGCGGACGGTAGAGGATTTGCAGCGGCTTTTATGCTTGGCGCGGAGGCAGTGCAGATTGGGACGCGTTTTGTGGCAGCTACAGAGTCGATTGTACATGAAAATTATAAAGCAATGCTTATTAAGGCAAAGGACATCGACTCTGCAGTGACAGGTATGACAACAGGACACCCCGTTAGAAGTATTCGCAACAAGATGACCAAAGAGTACTTAAAGTTGGAAAAAGAAGGCGCAGATTTTATGGAACTAGAAAAACTGACACTCGGTTCACTCCGAAAGGCAGTTGTTGAGGGCGATGTGGTGAATGGAACAATTATGGCAGGTCAGATTGCAGGATTAATCAAAAAAGAACAGCCATGTAGGGAAATTATCGCAGAGATTGTAGACGAAGGTTTAGCGCTTCTGAATAGGACTTATGAAAAGTAGGGCTACACTGCCTGAAAAGTGTAACCCAATAGCATGGGGGATTAGAATGGGTAAAACAGCATTTATTTTTCCTGGACAAGGCTCACAGTATGCGGGTATGGGAAAAGATTTTTATGATACATATGAGGAGGCAAAGGAAGTCTATCAGCTTGCTGGGAAGGTGTCAGCGCTTGATATGGAAGCACTTTGCTTTACAAAGAACGATCAATTAGATATAACAGAGTACACACAGATTGCAATGCTCACCACAGAAGTAGCAATTTTGAAGGTGCTTGAGTCAAAAGGCGTTAAGGCCGATATTACGGCAGGCTTGAGCCTTGGCGAATATGGTGCGTTGGCAGCGGCAAATGTGATGGATTTAAAAGATTTATTTTATATTATTAGAAAGCGCGGCATCTTTATGCAGGAGGCATATCCTGAGGGAGGTGCCATGACAGCAGTACTTGGACTAGACAGTGACATGATTCTGAAAATCTGTCAGCAGACAGAGGGTATTGTAACCATTGCAAATTATAATTGTCCAGGACAGATTGTTATTACAGGCGAAGTGCAGGCAGTGACAGCAGCCGCGCAAGCGTGTTCTGAAGCTGGCGCAAAACGTTGTGTATCACTTAAGGTTAGCGGCCCATTTCACTCTGAATTGCTCAAGGGTGCAGGAGAGAAGCTTGAAAAAGAATTGTATAGTATTAAGTTAAACAAGCCATCGATTCCCTATATTAGCAATGTGGATGCGCTTGAGGTGACAGAGGCTGCACCTGTCAAGACACTTTTGAGAAATCAGGTGTCTCATTCTGTATGTTGGCAGCAGACGATTGAGAAGATGATAGCGGATGGTGTGGACCTCTTTGTAGAAATTGGACCTGGAAAGACCTTGAGTGGATTTATGAAAAAAATTAATAAAGATGTAAAATGCATAAGTGTAGAGAAATTGGCAGATTTGGATAAAGTGTTGGAAACGAAATAAGTGGGCTTATACAAGTTACATTGATTGAGAGAAACACAAAGTGAAATGTTTAATAGGGAGGGAATGGAATGTTAACTGGTAAAGTGGCCCTTGTAACAGGTGCAGGCAGGGGGATTGGCAGAGAGATTGCGCTTACGCTAGCAGCAAATGGTGCGACGGTGATTGTGAATTATAATGGCTCGAAAGAGTGTGCAGAGGCAGTAGTCGCAGAGATTGTGCAGCGTGGTGGCAGTGCAGAAGCCATACAATGCAATGTGTCCGATTTTACAGCGAGCGAGATGTTTGTCAAAGAAGTGCTTGACAAGTATAAAAAGGTGGATATTCTTGTGAATAACGCGGGTGTCACTAGAGATAACTTGATTATGCGCATGACAGAAGCAGATTATGACGCTGTGCTTGATACCAATTTAAAGGGCGCCTTTAACATGATTCGGCATCTTTCTCGTTGCTTTATTAAACAGCGAAATGGAAAGATTATTAACATTTCCTCTGTGAGCGGTGTTCTTGGAAATGCAGGACAAGCAAATTACTCTGCGTCAAAGGCAGGGTTAATTGGTCTTACTAAGAGTGTTGCGCGGGAGTTTGCGAGTCGTGGTGTTAACGTAAACGCAGTTGCACCGGGATTTATCGATACGGACATGACCAAGAACATGACAGATGATGCGAAAAAAACATTGAGTAGCATGATTCCTATGGGAAGGATGGGCAGCACAAAAAACATTGCGGACCTTGTTCTGTTTCTAGCAGGAGAACATGCAGAGTATATTACAGGACAGGTTATCTGTGTGGATGGTGGTATGTGTATATAGAAAGGATAAGGGAATATGAAAAAAAGAGTAGTAGTAACCGGAATGGGCGCAGTCACCCCCATTGGAAACAGTGTTGCTTCCTTCTGGAATAGTATAAAGGAAGGCAAGACGGGTTTTGGACCAATTTCCTATTTTGATACGACGGATTATAAGTGTAAGCTGGCAGCGGAAGTCAAGGATTTTAATGCTGCTGATTTTATGGATAAAAAAGCGGCGCGCAGAATGGAAGCGTTTTGTCAGTTTGCAGTTGCGGCGGCAAAAGAGGCAATTGAGGATGCTGGCCTTGATATGACAAAAGAAGACCCTTATCGGGTAGGTTGTGCGGTTGGAAGCGGCGTTGGCAGCTTACAGGCAATGGAACGAGAGCACACAAAGCTTGAGGAAAAAGGACCTTCCAGAGTGGCGCCACTTTTAGTGCCACTTATGATATCCAACATGGCGGCTGGAAATGTAAGCATTGCATATAATCTTAAGGGCAAGAGCATTAATGTGGTCACAGCGTGTGCCACAGGTACCAATTCTATTGGAGAGGCATTTCGTACAATTCAGTACGGTGACGCAGATATTATGGTGGCAGGCGGAACAGAGAGTTCTATCACTCCAATTGGGATTGCTGGATTTTCTTCGCTGACAGCACTCTCAACCTGTGAGGATCCAGCGCGCTGCTCGATTCCATTTGACAAGGACAGAAGTGGTTTTGTTATGGGGGAAGGTGCAGGGATTGTTGTGCTTGAGGAACTAGAACATGCAAAGGCGCGCAATGCCAAAATCTACGCAGAAGTTGTGGGATATGGTTGTTCTTCAGATGCATATCATATTACATCACCAGCAGAAGACGGCGCGGGAGCAGCGACGGCAATGCTAAACGCGGTGAAGGATGCAGGTGTGTCACCAGAAGATATCACTTATATTAACGCGCATGGAACATCGACGCACCACAATGATTTGTTTGAGACAAGAGCGATTAAACTTGCGTTTGGCGAACATGCCAAGGACATTAAAATTAATTCGACAAAATCTATGATTGGTCATTTACTAGGAGCAGCGGGGGCAGTGGAGTTTGTCACCTGTGTAAAAGAGCTTGAGGAGGGCTATATTCATCAGACTGTCGGATTGACAGAGAGCGAGGATGAGATGGATTTAAATTACTGCAAAATAAGTAGCAATGAGAATTTTATGTATGCACTCAGCAACTCGTTAGGTTTTGGCGGGCATAATGCCAGCATTTTAGTAAAGAAGTATGTAGAGTAGGTACGCAAGTTTAGCGGAAGGAAAAAGGTGACACAGATGTCAGTTTATACAGCAAAGGAAATTATGGAAATCATTCCTCATAGGCACCCGTTTATGCTCATTGATACAATTGAGGAGCTTGAGGAGGGGGTCAGAGCACTTGGAAAGAAATGTGTGAGCTTTAACGAGTCGTATTTTGCAGGACATTTTCCGGGAAATCCTGTTATGCCAGGTGTGCTGATTGTGGAGGCATTAGCACAGGTTGGTGCGGTTGCGTTGCTTGGTCTACCAGAATGGAAGGGAAAGACAGCCTACTTTGCAGGAATTAACAAGGCACGCTTTAAACAGAAGGTTTTGCCAGGAGATGTGTTAATGCTTGAGACAAAAATAGTGAAAGTCAAAGGGCCTATCGGCGTTGGAGAAGCAGTTGCAACTGTCAATGATAAGATCGCTTGCAAGGCAGAGTTAATGTTTGCGATTGGGGAGTAGAGAGATTTAAATTTTATTAGATTCTTTACAGTACTTTGGTCAGGAGGTTAGTGTGAAACTTAATACTTCTAAGCTAATAAAAGATACTGCCTTAGAAGTATTAAGTTTTACATGATTACTATTTGTGCTGCCGTTTGGCGGCGGAATGGAGATTAAGATGGAAAAATCACAGCAGGTGAAAACCAAGAGGAAATTTCCCCTGAATTTGTACAATAAGTTGGAACAAAAGCTAAAAAATAAATCGGAAGACACAATGGATACCATAGTGGAGGCAACAGGTATACAGCCGGAGAAAATAGAGAAGACAGACAAATTAGAAAAAATAGAAGATACAAGTTTGGTTAAATGTCCCAAGTGTGGCAAAATGGTAGAGCGCGCACGTGTTGTAAAGAAAAAATATATCTGTTATGAGTGCGGTGGCTATTTCCGTGTAAAAACGAACAATCGTATTCGCATGGTGGCAGATGCAAAGAGCTTTGAGCCATGGTTTGAAGATATGGAAGTCAGCAATCCACTAGATTACGAGGGATATGAGGATAAACTAGCTGCTGCGCGAGAAAAGACAGGGCTAAATGAGGCGGTGACAGTTGGACACTGCAAAGTGTTTGGAAATGATATTGTTCTTGGCGTGTGTGATTCTCGTTTTATGATGGCAAGCATGGGGCATGTTGTGGGGGAGAAGATCACAAAGGCGATAGAGCGTGCCACAGAATTAAAACTTCCTGTTTTTATGTTCTGCTGCTCTGGTGGTGCCAGAATGCAGGAAGGAATTGTCTCATTAATGCAAATGGCAAAGACTTCAGCAGCGATAAAAAAGCATGGGGATGCAGGACTGCTATATTGCTCTATTTTGACAGATCCAACAACTGGTGGTGTGACAGCAAGTTTTGCAATGCTTGGTGATGTGATTATGGCAGAACCAGGCGCACTCATTGGGTTTGCAGGTCCTAGAGTTATTAAGCAGACCATTGGACAGGAGCTTCCAGAGGGGTTTCAGACTTCAGAGTTTCTGGTGGAGCATGGATTTGTAGATGGTATTGTGTTACGTGAGAATCTAAAAAAGACCATTCAGTTTTTGATTAAATCACATCAGAATGTGGGCAAAAAAACTTACGCTGATTTTTATCCCAACACAGAATTTCATTTTGAGCTTAATGAACAATTAAAAGAGCAAACTTGGAAATCGAAACCGCGCAGTGCTTGGGAAAAAGTTAAGGCGGTTCGTCAGGTGGAGCGTCCTTCCGCACTGGACTATATGGATAGCATTTTTGATATTTTCATTGAGGCCCATGGTGATAGAGGGTTTGCTGATGACAAGGCATTAATTGGCGGAATCGGTTTTATCGAGGGACAGCCAGTGACCGTTATTGCAGATATCAAAGGTAAAGATTTGAAGGAATGCCAAGAGAGAAATTTTGGTATGCCATTGCCAGAAGGATATCGAAAAGCACTGCGTTTAATGAAGCAGGCGGAGAAGTTCAATCGACCGATTATCAGTTTTGTCAACACGTCTGGTGCATTCTGCGGTCTTGAGGCTGAGGAACGTGGACAAGGCGAGGCGATCGCACGCAATTTATTAGAAATGTCAGGTTTGAAGGTGCCTGTACTTTGTATTCTTATTGGAGAAGGTGGCAGCGGGGGAGCACTTGCGACGGCAGTTGGAAATGAAGTGTGGATGATGGAGAATGCAACTTATTCCATTTTATCACCAGAAGGATTTGCTTCTATCTTATGGAAGGATTCTAATCGTGCGCAGGAGGCAAGCGAGGTTATGAATATTACTGCACAGGATTTGAAACGTCTTGGTGTGATAGAACGTATTATTCCAGAATTTGGTGGCGCAGACAGAAAGACGGTTTCTGCAATTGGCAGTTATATGAAAGAGTATATCAAGGAATTTTTGCAAAAATTTGATGGCAAATCTGGCGACGAGATTGCAGCTGCACGATATGAGCGATTTAGAAGTTTTTAGCACAATCTAATACAAAGAAGGTTAATCACAATGAGTGAATTAAAAATAGGAGACCTCTGTCCACGTGTACCTGTTATTCAGGGCGGAATGGGCGTTGGTGTGAGTCTATCGGATCTTGCGGGAGCAGTTGCAGCGGCAGGGGGAATTGGTGTGATATCTACGGCGCAGATTGGTTTTCGCAGCCCAGATTTTGCTCAAAATCCAATTGAATGCAATTTGAAAGCAATCGAAGATGAGATAAGAAAGGCACGTAAAAAAGCAAATGGCGGCATTGTTGGCGTCAATATTATGGTTGCGACAAGGCGCTACGAAGACTATGTGAAGGCCGCGGTTGCAGCAGGAATTGACTTGATTATATCTGGCGCAGGTTTGCCTATGACATTACCAGAAATTTCTGGTGCTGCAAAGATCGCACCGATTGTTTCTAGCAGAAAAGCGTTGCGTGTCATTGCAAATCACTGGCGAAAAAAGTACGATAGAAAACCAGATTTGATAGTGATAGAGGGACCGCTTGCAGGCGGTCATCTTGGATTTTCCAGAGAGGATATTGACGCGTACACAATAACGGGCGAGAAGAACTATGACGAGGAAATCCAGTCTATTATAGCATTTGCAGAGGAGCTTGGAGTGCCTGTTGTTGTGGCGGGTGGTGTCTATGAGCGAAAAGATATGGACCATTATCTTTCTATAGGGGCAAAGGGTGTGCAGATTGCAACACGTTTTGTGACAACCAAAGAGTGCGATGCATCAGATGCATATAAACAGGCGTATATTAAAGCGAAAAAAGAGGATATTGTGATTGTTAAGAGTCCAGTAGGAATGCCAGGACGCGCGATACACAACGCTTTTTTAGATAAGGTTAATGCCGGAGAGCGTTTTATGCGAGGTTGTCGACAGTGCATTGTTACCTGCAAGCCAGATACAGCTCCTTATTGTATTACTGAGGCATTGATTAACGCAGTCGAGGGTCGGCTTGACGAGGGATTAATCTTTTGCGGAAACAATGCTTATAGAGCGAATAAAATTGAGACAGTAGCCGATATAATGGAGGAATTTTCATAATGACAATAAGGATAACCGGAACGGGAAGTGCGCTACCAGAAAAAACAGTGACCAATTTTGACCTACAAGAGCTTGTGGAGACTTCCGACGAATGGATTCAGAAAAGGACAGGAATAGCGCAACGCAGAATTTCCACTGGAGAGACAGTTGCAATGCTTGCCGCGCAAGCCTGTAAAAAAGCTTTGGAGATGGCAGAAAAGACAGCCGCGGAAGTGGATCTAATTCTGGTTGCGACTTGTTCGCCAGAATTGCTGCTTCCATGCTGTGCCTGTCAAGTGCAGGATTTGATTGGCGCCTCCAATGCAGTGGCATTTGATTTGAATGCTGCATGTTCTGGTTTTCTGTTCGCGCTGAACACAGCACAGGTATATCTACAAAGTGGAGTTTATAAAAATGCGTTGGTGATAGGCAGTGAAGTGCTTTCTAAACTTGTGGATTGGAATGATAGAGGAACATGTATTCTGTTTGGCGATGGTGCAGGAGCAGCGTTTGTGGAGACTACAAATGAGCAGAATCTTTGTGAAAATGGACGTAGTTCTGGAATGGAGTGCATGGTACAAGGTTCTGATGGCACAAAAGGAATGGTGCTTTCGTGTGCAGAACGCGCTGTGAACAGTGCGTTTTTTTCTGAAGAAAAGATAGAAAGTTCTTATATTCAGATGGATGGACAAGAGGTTTATAAATTTGCGACCAAGCAGGTACCAGCATGTATTCAGCAAGCGTTGGAAAAAGTGGAAATGACAGTGGATGATGTGGACTGGTTTTTATTGCATCAAGCAAATGTACGGATTATTGAGTCTGTGGCAAAACACTTGAAAGCGGATATTAAAAAGTTCCCAATGAATATACATAATGTTGGCAATATGTCCTCTGCCACAATTCCTGTTTTGCTTGACGAGTGTTGTCGAAGTAGTAAAATAAAAAGGGGAGATAGAATTGTGCTGTCAGGTTTTGGGGCTGGATTAACGTATGGGGCGAGTGTACTCGTGTGGTAAAAGGAGTGTTATTATGCACGTCCCCTATTAAAGTATAGGGAGGCAAAATACTTGTCTTTTTGCATTTTGTGTGCATACTTGTTGCTGTTTATACCAAAAATGTGTATAAGTATGCAAAATACAATAGAGGTGTGAAGATTAACAAAAGAACGAAAGAGGCGTCCAAACGCTGTCTGACAAAAGTAGATATTCTCTATAAGATGATATACAATAGAGAGCGGGAGATGGTTGAGAACAATGGAAAAGTCGACAAATAGAGTCCTAAATGAAATGTTGGTAAAGTTGTTTAACAAGATTATGGACGCAGAGGAGAAGGCGGTTATCACCGAGGAATATAAAGATATCACAAACAATGATATGCATATTATAGAAGCGATTGGCATTGAGGAGCCGCGTAGAATGTCGGACATTGCAAAACGTCTGAATGTGACTATGGGTACACTTACTACCAACATGAACAGTCTTGAAGATAAGAATTATATTGTGCGGGAGCGCAGTGCTACAGACAAGCGTGTTGTGTTGGTGGTACTTACCCCAAAAGGAAAAAAAGCATTTTATCATCACAGAGGATTTCACAGGAATATGATTAGAGCGCTTGTGAAAGATTTGGACGAGGACGAAATGAAGATTATGATTAAGTGCTTACTACATTTAAATGAATTTTTTGAAGGATATGAGAACAGGCAGAACCAGTAAAAACTGTCTGTTTATTTTTAGGCACACGGGCACCCAAGTGAAAATTCCCTATGCGATTACACGAAAATAAGATTTTTGTAACACGTTTGAATACAATCACTATTTAATATGGATATGCATATGATAATCATAAAAAAGAGGAACGCGATAAAATGGATTATTATAGTGCATTTCCTTTTTATATGGGCTATCAAGGCTATGGACAATGGGCACAGCCAGGGATTGTGCCAGAAGACAGGATTCTCGAAGATCTCGAGTATTTGCAGCAGATGTATCCTACATACGCCAGAAAATATCAGAGTGCTATTAGCAGTATTGTCGATAAGATGGATTACGACGGAAGTTTTTTATATGATCAATATCCCGACAAGCTTACGATACAGCGCATGGTGGAAAGTGTCATGGTAATTATTAAGACAAATGAGAAAGAACCTGTTATAGAAACAATGTCAGAAAAAACAATGCAGGATATTGTGGAACAGAATCGTTTAACGAATAATCCTACAGAGCATACATTGACAGAAAATGCACCTTGGATGGAAAAAGAGCCATGGATACGAGAACTAGTTACTGTTTTAATGTACTATGAAATATTGATGCGGAGACGTAGAAAAAATAAACAGAGTCTGACCCAAGCCGCAGGAAACTGGCATTATCCAATGTAAATATTTTTCCATGAACATAAAAACAATTAAAAAAATATGAATTTCATTGACTTATCGATAAAGATAAGGTTATAATAATAACATCGTGCAGCCGGGGCGTTAGCGGTGCCTTGTACCTACAATCCGCTATAGTGGGGGTGATAAACGACGGAGGGTCTGCGTTTGTGTAGCTGCCCTTTATAAGTGGCGATGAAGTTTGGGTCTCACGCAATGTGTGCCGTTGAATCGTGTCAGGACAGGAATGTAGCAGCACTAAGACGGATTTCATATGTGCCGTGAGGGTGCCTGGCGGAGCTAACTGTAGAGGTAACGGACATGGGCATAGGACTCGAAGCCGTTTGCACGATAATGTATGTAATGGACTGATGGAGAATAGAAAGTAAAATTACAGCACAAAGGAATAGAAACGTCATAATGTGCTAAAAGGGAGAAAGTATGAAAAAATTGAGCAGAAAAAATAAAGGAGTTACATTATTGTTGGTATTGACAATGGCTGCTTCTGCCATGACAGGATGTGGCAGTAAGGAAAATTCACAGACGCCAGCGACAGAAATTGACTTTGCAGGAATTACCGGCGGAGACACGCAAGAGAATGATTCGCCAGAGACAGCCAATGTGGAAGAATCCACGACAGAGCAGATTCCAGAGGAAGAATCCCGCGAGGGAATGTACCGCAGTGAGATTACAAATGAATGGATTGATGAAAGTCTGAAAAATCAGCGTCCTATTGCGGTGATGGTGGACAATGAGAAAAAGGCACTGCCACATTTTGGACTTACAGAGGCAGATGTGGTGTATGAGATTATGAACAGTACTGCAAATGGCAGAGTGACACGTTTAATGGCGATTGTTAAGGACTGGGGTAAGATTACACAGTTTGGCAGTATCCGAAGTACCCGTCCTACAAATATCATGTTGGCAGGGGAATGGAATGCAGTGTTATGCCATGACGGCGGTCCAGGGGTTCATGTAGATGCCTATTTGAAACAAAAATATAACAACAATCTTAGTGGTGGTTTCTCGCGCGTTAAGAATGGAAAACCAACAGAGTTTACAGAGTATATCTGTACAGGAGACTTGGACAAAAAATTTGCTAGCTCCAACTACAGTACAGAATATAATGAGTATTATCAAGGTGCACACTATACCTTTGCCAATTCAGAAGTAGATTTGGGTCAGAGAGATGATTCCTTTAACTGTACAGAAATTCAGTTGCCATTCCCACATAATGGATCGACACTTCGCTACAATGAGTCAACAGGAACATATGATTATTATGAGTATGGTGAAGCACATAAAGATCCACAACATGACAATGCACAGCTTACCTTTAAGAACCTTTTGATTCAAAACTGTTCTTTCGCAGAATTGGACAATAATGGATATATGATATACAATGTTATTGATAATCCTAGCAAAAGTCCAAAGACTTGTGTTGGATACTATATCACAAATGGAAAAGGTATTGAACTGACTTGGTATAAGGCAGACCAGAGTGATAGAACGGTATATATTGATAAGGCAACTGGAGAAGAAGTGGAGATTAATACAGGGAAAACCTACGTTGCACTGGTTCCATCAGATACTTGGAATGATGTGCAGATAAAATAGTGCGATCAAATATTAATTGAAAAAGAAGGCGTATGTTTGTGCATACGCTTTTTTTATGCACAGTCCCGTGCAGAGGAAATATGCCGCTAAGGCGGAGCATAGGGCGCGGCAAGTAGGGGAAGATGGATCTTTCCTGCTTGATTGCATACAGACGTTTCAATCAAATATGTCAGCAAGTTGACGGATGTTCAGCTCGATTTTTCACTACTTAATTTTCGGAAAAATTCGGTAAATTTACTAAAAACCTTTCACGAAATTTCACGAAAATTCCAATAGCTTTTTCGACTGTGAAAAGTTATAATAAATCCATCAAATAAAAACGGATGGAGGTTAAACGTTATGAAGAAGAAACGAGTAACTGCTGGAGCGCTGGCACTGTTTTTGGTATTTATGACAGTACTGTCAGTTTTGACATCAGGCCTGATAGCGCAGGCAGCAGGAACAACTCTGATTATTCATTATGGTGGAAGATCGGATAACAGTTATGAGGGCTGGAATCTATGGATCTGGGAGGAAGGAAGAGAAGGACAGCGCGTTGATTTTACAGATGAGGATGACTTTGGCAAAGTAGCTGTGTATCAGACCAACAGAAAACCAGGCAGTATTGGATTTATACTGTGTTTAAATGAGTGGGAGGATAAGGATATGGGAGACGACAGATTTGTCACTATGGATAAAGAGACTGTGGAGATTTGGGTGACAAGCGGTGAGGCAGAGTTTATCACAGAAGCACCCGCAGGGGCTATGCCTTACGATATCGCAGCGCTTGAGGAAGCGCGTCTGAATGTGTATAATGAAGATGGCGCAACCAAAATTAATGTTCACTATTACAATTTTGATCAAAAGTACAGTACAGACAATGTGGAGGCGTATGCATGGGCAGGCAATGAAGTTGGTGGCAGCTATCCGATGTCTGAAAAAGATGAATTTGGAGCACTTTTCAAAATAGGATTATTGCCAAAAGAGGGTGTTCAGACAGCTGGTGTCAGAGTGATACAGGACGGTGATGCAGATGTTGCGTTAGACTATGAGATTGATTTATCTAAGGCATCAGGTAACACAATTGATGTGTACATAGTCGAAGGAAATCCTATACTGTGGTATGATAAAGAAACTATTGTGTATAACCCAGTAATTTCAGAGGCATATTTTTCAGAGACAACAAGCAAAGAAATCTATGCATCATTATCACGCGCGGTAAAAAATACAACTTCTTTGGTAGCACAGCTAAAAGTCACAGATAAAGACGGCACAGAATATGCCGTGGCTTCAGCAGAAAGTGAAGATGGTAGAAATATTTTATTGACATTGGAGGAGGCGTTGGAATTGTCAAAGACGTATGATATATCAATGGAAGGATATGAAGGAACAACGATATCCATGAATAAGATTATAGGCTCAAGCTATTTTGATGAGGCGTTTGCATATGATGGTGATGACCTTGGAGCTTCTTACACAAAAGAGAGGACAGGTTTTAAAGTGTGGGCACCCACTGCATCAGAAATATCTTTGAATCTGTATGAGCAGGGAGATGGGGATAATCTGATTGAGACCCTTCCTATGACATTGGGTGATAGAGGTGTATGGAGCTGTGAGAAGCAAGGTGATTTGAACGGTGTGTACTATACATATTCGATTAAGATTGGAAATAAAACAAATGAGGCAGTGGACCTGTATGCGAGAACAACAGGTGTAAACGGTGATAGAGGAATGGTTGTAGATTTGAGCACAACCAACCCAGAAGGATTTGAAAAGGATGTTAGACCTGTATTTACAAATCCAACAGATGCTGTGATTTATGAGATTCATGTGCGTGATCTCTCGTCGGACCCATCATCAGGAATTAGTAATATGGGTAAGTTTCTTGGTTTTACAGAGACAGGTACAAAAAATGCAGATGGCCTTGCGACAGGAATGGACCATATTAAAGATTTGGGTGTGACACATGTACAGATTCTGCCTAGTTATGACTATGCGACAGTTGACGAGACAAAACTTGATACACCACAGTTTAATTGGGGATATGATCCCAAAAATTACAATGTTCCAGAAGGTTCTTACAGCACAGATCCTTATCATGGAGAAGTGCGTATCAATGAAATGAAACAGATGATACAAGCATTTCACGAAAATGGAATCCGTGTAAACATGGATGTGGTGTATAATCATACATTTAATATAGAAGATTCTTGGTATCAAAAAACTGTGCCAGATTACTATTATAGAAAAGTGGGTGAAAATTATTCCAATGCATCTGGCTGTGGCAATGAGACGGCGTCTGACCGTGTGATGGTACGCAAGTATATTGTAGATTCAGTTGTTTATTGGGCAAAGGAGTATCATATTGATGGATTCCGCTTTGACTTGATGGCGGTTCATGATATTGAAACTATGAACGCGGTGCGAGCAGCTTTAGATGAGATAGATCCTTCTATTATGGTTTATGGTGAAGGATGGACTGGTGGTGATTGCGCAATTTCTTCCTCACAGCAAGCATTGAAGGCAAATATGGCAAAAATTGATAGGGTTGGCGCATTTAGTGATGATATTCGTGATGGAATTAAGGGCAGTGTATTTGATGCGCAGGATAAGGGATTTATCAGTGGTAAAGATGGCATGGAGGAGAGTGTTAAATTTGGTATTGTCGCCGCGACACCACACCCACAAGTATTGACATTTAAGAATGATAAGAGCACTAAGAGTTGGGCGGCACAACCAGGACAAAGCATTAATTATGTTTCTTGTCATGACAACTTGACATTTTGGGATAAGCTTGCAATTTCAAATGCAGATGACAGTGAAAAGACAAGAATTCAGATGAATAAACTTGGAAGTGCGATTATTCTTACTTCACAGGGTGTGCCATTTTTCCAGGCAGGTGAGGAAATGCTTAGAAGCAAACCATCAGCGACCGTGGAAGGTGGTTTTGACGAGAATAGCTATGCATCGCCAGATTCTACGAACAGCATTAAGTGGGCAGAGAAGGCGAAAGCTATGGATACCTATGAGTACTACAAGGGACTTATTGCATTCCGCAAGGCACACAATGCGCTGCGCATGACAACTGCAGCAGACATTCAGAATAATCTGATATTTATGAGTGGATTGGCAACAAATGTGATTGGATATACAATTGCAAATAATGCGAATGGCGACACAGCAGAGAAAATTACGGTTATTTTTAATGGAAGTAAGAATGCAGTAGATGTGACACTTCCAGCAGGAACATGGGAAATCTGCATTAATGACAAGACAGCAGGCACAATATCTTTAGAAACTGTGCAGGGGACAGTTTCTGTGCCAGATATTTCGGCTATGGTACTTGTACAAGGAGATGACACAATTGCAAAAGTGGAGACAAAGACGGAAGGGGAAACAGATGTAAGTGTCAACACAGAAAGTGCACAACCATCGGGAAATACAGAGAATGTTGAGAAATCATCAGGAAACACACCGCTTATCATTGGTGGTGTTGTTGCGGCAGCAGTAGCAGTAGCAGTAGCAGCAGGAGTTTTTGTAAAGAAGCGTAGGAAATAAAAGCGTAGTTTAAGAGGTGGCTTAGGGCTGCCTCTTTTTGTGTCTGATGCGTTTTCCAATTTATCTCCTGATTAAAAAAATGAATCGCTCACAAAATTAAGATTGACAACTATATTATACAATTGTATAATCTATTATACGATTGTATAAAAGGAGGGAATACAATGGGTAATAATAGAAAGAAGTTAGGAGAAGCAGAATTGGAGATTATGCAAGTCATATGGAAGAAGGATGCCCCAGTTACGTCTAACCAGATTTTGCAAGGGTTGCAGGAACATAGGAATTGGCAGTTATCTACATTGATGACATCACTTGCAAGGATGGCGGACAAGGGATTTGTTCACTGTGACCGCTCGACAGGAACCAACCTGTATACGGCGATTATTCTAGAAAATGACTATAAAGTGACAGAAAGTAAGAATTTTCTTGAGAAACTGTATAATAATTCCTTACAAAATTTGGTAGCGAGCTTGTATGGCAGTAAAGTGTTAAAGGATTCTGATCTCAGAGAGCTGCGGAGTTTCCTAGATGAACTGGATGAGACAAAGGAGGGATAATTATGACAGATATTTTTTTAGTGGTATTGGAAACGACATTATCAACCAGTGTGATTATTGTTATCCTATTGTTGCTTACACCACTTTTAAACAGACGTTATGCTGCTAAGTGGAACTATTGGATATGGATTTTTCTTGCCCTGCGGCTACTTATACCATTTTCTTTCAATGATGTTATCCATTATACTATCGTCAATAGGGAAGCGAAATATGAGGAAGATAATTCAGTACAAATGACAACGTCAGTTATGGCGCAATCAGGGATAGAACAAATCAAAAACTCCTCAGAGCAAACAGGACCGCGGCAGCGGATAATTCTAGAGATACCAGAACAGATGGTGATACCTATCGTATCATCTGGCAATAAAAGCGGAACAAGTATGACACTGTTAGACGTGTTGGTTACTGTGTGGTTAGGCGGTTGCGTGTTTTTTATTGCTGTACATATAATAAGTTATCTGCACTATAAAAAGCTGATCACAACACAAGGAAGAAATATTGATGAGGACTACATTGTGGGTCTGCTAGTCCATTTGACGGAGGAACTGCACACAAATCAGCAGATCCAAATGATGTTATTTCGTGGAGCTGCAAGTCCCATGGTAATTGGTATTTTTAAGCCGTTGGTTGTGCTGCCTGAGATACAGTACAGTGAACAGGAGTTGTATTTTATTCTAAAACATGAGCTGGTTCACCTAAAGCGCAGAGATGTGTTGCTAAAATTGCTGTTTGTCGCAGCGAATGCAGTTCATTGGTTTAATCCAATTGTTTGGAGTATGCAGAAGGAGGCGGTCGTTGATATGGAGTTATCTTGTGATGAGCGAGTTGTACAGGGAATGGATTTTGCTGACAGGAAAGCATACACTGAGACTTTATTTGCGGCGCTCCACAGGAAGCATATGAAACGAATGATTTTGTCAACACAGTTTTATGGAGGAAAACAGGTGATGAAACAGCGTTTTCGGAATATTTTAAGCAGAACCCCTAAGAAAAATGGTGTTTTGGTGTTGTTGTTTGCTGTTCTTTTATCCAGTGTTTTTGGAGCGATAATTGGCTGCTCCGCCGCCGCAAAAACACCGGGAAAGGATGTAATAGAAAATGTGCTGTCTGATTTTGCAAAAGCAAACGAAGAACAGAGAGCAACAGGAATACGAACGAAGATTAGTATGGAACAGAAAGCGACAGATGCACAAACAGATGTTACTGGAAATGATGCGCTGGTACCAGAGCTGGTTAGGCAGAAGGCAGAACAACTTGTGAAAAATACATTTTTATACGAAAAACAGTTGTCAGTGCATTATATAGATTGGCGTGTCGAAAGCGTGACACACAGTTACACATACCAGAATTTTGAAGGAATGGTATTAGAGATCTATCAATTTAATTTTCAGTTACTGACAAAAAAACCAGAGGAGATACAACTTTTGGAGGGAATGCAGATTGGTGCGGACGGTTGGGTGGTCACAGGCTGTCCGAACAGCAATTATCTGGTTTATCAGCGGACAGGAGATGCGCTTATCTATCTGCGACACATATTTGAAACGGAATATGTGCCAGGAGATAAGGAATTTACAGAGGAATTACAATATTTGCACAATATGGGAGAGTTTTTGCCCGACACATCATTACAGGAAGCAGATGCTATGCTTATGACTTTTGTAAAAGAAGGATTTCCGATACAAGATAGTGTTGTATGTCAAAATGGAGAAGGATATTCTATTTATCTGTCAGAAGGAAAATGGGCACAGACGAATAAGGATGAGTGGACAGCAAGGCGTAATGGGCAAGTTAAACTCTGGATAACGCATTTTGAGGATAAATCATTGGATGCTGTTGAGAAAGAGCTTGCGAGTGACGGTTATGCAATTATAAAGGACAGGAGAATCAGACAGGATGGTGATATGATATACGCTGTAAAGTTAAAAGAATTTGACGGGGATGTGTGGGGTACTTTTTGTACATACCCAGTAGATTCACAAGAAGGTTGGGGTGTGGAGATACAAAAGATGGCAGATACGCTTTTGCGTAAATTTTAAAATAGCGCTCTTTTTTAATGCATTTTTTTCTGGAATTTGTTTCTTATTTATAGTATAATAAATCAATATAACTATTAATCGAGGAAGGAAGATTCATCTTCCTTCCTCCTTGCGCGACCTGTGTGCTGCTTTAGCGGTTTATTTTCTGTGTACAGGTCTGTGCATAAACAGTTAAGGACATCTGAAAAATAAAGATGTTCCTATAGGAAAAGGAGACAATATATTATGGAACAAAATCCAGTAGTTACAAATCCCATCATCACGATTGAAATGAGCAATGGTGATCTTATCAAAGCAGAACTTTATCCTGAAATTGCACCAAATACAGTCAGAAATTTTATTAGTCTAGTAAACAAGGGATTTTATAACGGCTTGATTTTTCATAGAGTCATCAATGATTTTATGATACAGGGCGGTTGTCCTGAAGGCACTGGAACCGGTGGACCTGGATATTCCATTGTCGGAGAATTTGCACAGAACGGTTTTGAGAATGATCTGAAGCATACGCCAGGTGTACTTTCTATGGCAAGAACCCAAATACCAGATTCCGCAGGAAGTCAGTTCTTTATTATGCACAAGACAAGCCCGTATCTTGATGGCGCTTACGCAGCGTTTGGAAAAGTGATAGAAGGTATGGATATTGTGGACAAAATTGCGACCACAAACACTGATTATTCCGACAGACCACTGGAAGACCAGGTGATGAAAAGCGTTACTGTCGATACGTTTGGGATAGTGTATCCAGAACCAGAGAAATGCTAATTTTACAGTTTCACGCCAAAGACAGGAATTCGTTATTACAAGTGGTCTTTTGTTTGGGCCATAAATAGTAATGAATGAAGTAGTTGCAGCGTAATTTATGATTGTGGTAGGAGGATAGCGATTTGGTTATCCTCCTATTTTGGTACAATTCACACCCATACCATAGTTTGCATTCCTTTAAGATAATAGCGTGAAAAGTACTTCTAACCGCTCGCAGCAAAGGCTGCTTTGCGGAGAAGTACTAAATTTCACGCCGAGAAATGCCTGAAATACGGCATTTCTCATCTGAATTTATGATTCCGCGAAGCGGAATCATGGGGGTTCGCGTGAAATTAAAATTTTACACCTCCTGATTTGTATGCCCGCAAAAGCGGGCAGATAAAAGTTCGCATGAATTACAACAATTGATATATACTGGCTTTGAGATCATGTAGCAAGTGCATGGTGCGATGTGAAAAACAACCCTATTTTCGTTACAATTCACACCCACGCCAGTTTTTATCATGTTATAAGTTATTGAGGTGTGAATTATAACAGATTTTGCACACAAAATGCTAAAAGGCAAGCATTTTGGCGCATGATTCCCACTACTTTGGCGCGGGTGTGAAAAGTAACCTATTTTCATCTTTTACTGTGGAGCTTTTGTCAAAGTGTTGACGAACTAAGTATTTTCCTATATAATTAAGAAAAATTGTACGAGAAAAAATACAAAGGTAGGCAAAAGGGGAATTGCATGGAGGAGCTAAACTATAAGGCAAGAGCGAAAATCAATCTGGCGCTTGATGTGTGCCGACGTCTCGAGAACGGATATCATGAGGTAAAGATGGTTATGCAAACGATAGACCTCTATGACGAGTTAGAATTTAAAAAAAGAGAAGACCCAGATATTGTACTGTCAGTAAACAGTAAAGATTATTTGGGGGATTTGGAGAATAATTTAATTTTTCGGGCGGCCAATCTAATGCGACAGCAGTACGGAATACAGCAAGGTGTGGAAATTAAATTGAAAAAAAATATTCCTGTAGCAGCAGGAATGGCAGGAGGAAGCACTGATGCAGCAGCCACAATGATTGCCATGAATGCATTATATAAGTTGGGACTCTCTAAGGAAGCGCTGATGCAGCAGGCACTTCAACTCGGTGCCGACATTCCATTTTGTATATTGGGGGGGACTGCGCTGGCGGAAGGGATTGGAGAGAAGCTTACGTCACTTCCAGCACCGCCAACAGCAACGCTTCTTATTGTTAAGCCGCCGATTATGGTATCGACCAAGTGGGTTTATGAAAATCTTCAAGTCAACCAATTAAAACGACATCCAGACATTGATGGTATGGTAGATGCACTCAAACAGGGTGTGTTAAAAGGTATCACGGATCGCATGGAAAATGTGATGGAGACGGTTACAGAACAAGCACACCCTGTTATCACTGATATTAAGAAGATGATGCGTGGCAGTGGTGCGATGAATGCGGTGATGAGTGGAAGCGGACCTAGTATTTTTGGTGTGTTTTTAGAAAAGGAGGCAGCGCGAGCAGCAGCGGTGTATATCGACCAGACACTCCGAACGAAGGGAATGGATGCACAGGTAAACGTTACAGAATTTTATAACGGAGATTCATGATTGGAAGAAGTAGATAGACAGCATTTGCCAAATGTTTGCTTCGTGGTCATTAATAAACAAAAGAAGGATTTAGAACGCCAGCTAATGTAAAAAAGAAGGATTTATTTTAAAAAGAAGAATCGACAGAAAATAAATTGGATTCGTCTTTCAGAATATGCGCGCATATCAATGAAAGAAGTAAAATATAAGAATCCACGTATCGAATATGATGGAGTAAATTGGTACATTACAACAGAAATTGAATACGAAGATTTAATTTCGACTCCAACTGAGGAAAGTATTGGAATTAATCTGGGAATGAAAAATTCTGCAGTGTATTCTAATAAAGATAAATACCAAAATATCAATAAAACGCAAAAAAATAAAGAAACTAGAAAAAGAAAACGTGGGTTACGGCGTAGCATATCAAGGGATATGAAAAAATAGGAAAGGAGAATATTACTGTAAAACAAGTAACATTATAAAAAGAGAAAAAGAACTTTTAAGATTAAATCACAGACTAACGAATATCCGTCAGCATTAATTACATCAGAAGTAATAAAACGAGAACCAAGCTTTATTTGAGTTGAAGATTTGAATGGAAAAGGCATGATGAAGAATAACTATAAAAGCGGTGCAGTAACAGGAGTTCTATGCGTTTAGACGATAAATAGAGTATAAAAATAAATGGAACAATATACCAGTTATAATAGCGAATTGATTCTTTTAAGTTCTAAGTTATGCAGTAGTTGTGGTGCTGTCAAAAAGATTTAAAGTTGTCTGAACGTATTTATAAGTGTAACTGTGGAAATGCGATTGACAGAGACGAGCAGACTGCTTTCAATTTAAAAGAGAGGATATTTTAAAACAATCAGTATCATACATTGTGAAGTTAATACAGATAAGTACTGATATGTTAGTCAGGAAATTACGCCTATGGAGTGTATAATGTGTTTGATATCATGCAAAATTTGCAAATAGTACTAAAATATATTTGATACAAAAGCATACACAATGAAGTAGGAATGAAACAGAAAAGTTTACTACTTTTTATAAGTTTTCAGTAACAGGCAGGTATGAGTATGATGAATGATGACGAGTATTTACCGCTCAGAGATGTGGTGTTCAATACATTAAGACAGGAAATACTTACAGGAAAGCTTAAGCCTGGTGAGCGGCTGATGGAAATTCATCTAGCGAATAAACTTGGCGTGAGTCGTACTCCGATTCGAGAGGCAATCAGAAAACTGGAACTTGAGGGACTTGTGATTATGATACCGCGGCGTGGCGCGGAGGTGGCGCAGATTACACTGAAGAATCTTAAGGATGTTATGGAAGTGCGCCGCGCATTGGATGTGCTTGCGATTGAGCTTGCCTGTGAGCGCATGAATCAGCAGGAGTTGGATATTCTTTATCAGGCATGTGAGCATTTTTCTGCTGCTGTCAAGACAAAAGATACACGAATGCTTGCGGAAGCAGATGTGGCATTTCATGATAAAATCGTACTATCCACAGGAAATACAAGACTGATACAGTTAGTCAGTAATTTATCAGAACAAATGTATCGATATCGATTTGAATACTTAAAAGATGCTTCTTCTCATGAAATGTTACAGCAAGAGCATTTGGAAATGTATCGGAGTATTTTGAAAAAGGAGAAAGAAACAGCGGCGGATATTGTGCGTAGACATATTGACAATCAGGAGAAAGCTATTATTGAGCAGCTTCAGCTTGAGAAAGGAGACCATAAAATCGGTGTATAAAATTTAAAAATATGTCCATACTTACTGATAAAGGAAAAAAGAGGAAGGTATGGACATTATGTTTTTATGGAAAAAATATTTTAGGAATCTACTAATGATTTTGGGAGTAGTATTGTGGGTGGGCGCACTCAGCCCTGAGATTTTTGTCAATTCTGGAACGGGATGTATTTTAGATGAAAATGGAGAGGAACTTACAGCAGAGGAGGCAAAAGAATTTATGGAATCTTATTTTTATAGAGATACAGAGAAAGAGGAAGAAGCGGCGGTAAAGCTAAAGTATAAATTTGCATTATTAGAATTTTGGAAGTAAATTTGGAGGTATATATGACGAAAGAAGTGCTAGTATCGATACGTGGACTTCAGTTTGTAGATAATGAGGTCGGGCAGAATGCTTCTGACGAGGAACTTGATCAGATTGAGACAATCTGTCCTGGCGAATATTATTATAGAAATGATGCACACTTTGTTTGCTATGAGGAACTTATGGATGATTTTCCAGAACCAATTAGTAATATGATAAGATTGAAGGGAAAAGAATTTTCACTTTGGAAGAAAGGCCCTGTCAATGTACAGATGGTGTTTTCCGAGGGGAAAAAAACCATGACTGATTATTTTACCCCATTCGGAAATATTCTGGTTGCAATGGATACCAAAGAAGTCTGCGTTACAGAGGATGCAGACTCTATAAAAATACATATTGCCTATGGACTTGAGGCAAACTATCAATTTATTGCTGATTGCAATATAACTATTGATATTAAGAGCCATAACTGTGCATAAATTTATTGCATTGGCTCTTGTGGATTATCCCGACGAATCTCGTCAAGTAGATGCTTCATACGCCGTTCCATTTCGGAGAGTTCTCCAGAATAGTTGCGAAATGCATCAGCGGTTTCGTCAGGGGTCTCCCCTTTGTAACAAATACGGTGTTCCATGCTTGCCCAGAGATCCATGGCAAGTGTGCGAAATTGTATTTCAACTGGATAATACTGCATTCCTTCTATACGGTATACAGGGATGCCCAATACCATATGGTAGCTTTTATAACCGCTTTCTTTGGGATAATGGATATAGTCGCTTTCTTTCAATATCAATAAATCTGTTTGTGTCTTTACAAGTGACAAGATACTGAAAATGTCTTCCACAAAATAACAGATTACACGAATACCTGCGATGTCTGTTAGATTATCTTTTGCCGTGTAGGCGGTGACTGGAAGATTCTTGCTGGCAAGTTTTTTTTCAATGCTTTTTCGGCTTTTGATACGAGCTTGTATGTTGTGGATTGGATAATCTCTGTATTTTTTTCGGTAATCTTCATTTAAACCATTCATACGTACTTCGAGCCTTGTCATGGCTTCGCGGTAGGGTTCTACGAGCTGATCATACTCCTCCTGAGGGATACGCTCTGTTTTGGCAGGCGCGATAAAGGTGAGCGTTTTTGCAGATTCGTAGATGTTTTCATTATTCACTTCTTTTAGCATATCATTTTGTAAATCATTTTTCTTAGCTATCAAAATTTCCGCCCCCTAGATGCATGCAGTAGTATTTTATTATGCACATATTTTGTATTTTATAATACAAATTGAAATTGCGCAAAGGGTGCGCAGGAAGTGTCTACATGCCTTATTTCTTCTATATATTCAATATAGCTCAAAAAGGTCATGAAAGCAATGAGAAATGTATAAAATTAACAAAAAAATTATATAACCGTCACACTTTTTGTTAATTATGCGGCGGTTATTGTCATTTTTATAAAAAGGTGGAAAAGACACTAAAGTTGGTGCTATACTATATATATGCGATGACTGCTTAGAATAGACATCAATTATTAAAAGAAAGGATGAAAAGATATGAAGATTGCATTAATCAACGAAAATGGTCAGGCGGGAAAGAATGCTATGATTTATGAGACACTCAAAAGAGTTGTGGAGCCAATGGGGCATGAGGTATTTAACTATGGAATGTATACAGCAGAGGATACACACCAACTTACATATAAAGGATATTTGACGAGGTAAAGGTTGTTACACATGTGAATCTTTGTGATATTTTGCCGAAACTAGACAGAGATCTTTGTAAAGGTGCATTGAGTGGTGAGAAATTTCAAGAGTATTTCTTTGCAAATTGCAAGTGCGATCAGATAGCGGCAGTGGTAAAGGAAATTATAGGAGCGTAACAAGACATGTTGTTGGATAAGATTAATTATACAGTGGAAAGACTTGACGGTGACTATGCATATCTGAAAAAAGATACAGATGCGTCAAATGAATTAAAATGTGTTGCACGTGCGTTGCTTCCGCCAGAGACAGCGGAAGGGACAAGACTTGTCTATGAGATGATGGAATACAGCATAGTATAGTACAAGGGAAAGTTGGGATTTGAATGAGCGAAACAGTACCTACAAAAAGCGAGGAGCAAAAAAACATTGTAAGCGAGACTCTGCACATGGCATGGCCAGCCGTGTGCGAATCTTTTTTTGTTTCGCTTGCAGGCATGATTGATTCATTGATGGTCAGTTCAATTGGTTCTTATGCAGTAGCGGCGGTAGGACTGACAACACAGCCCAAGTTTATGGGGTTGGCGTTTTTTATCGCCGTCAATGTCGCAATATCGGCGCTTGTTGCGCGGCGTCGTGGAGAGCAGAAAAAAGAGGAGGCAAACCGGATTCTAATGACTGCAATTGTGTTGATACTGGCAGCCGTTGCAGTGATATCTGTTTTGTGTGTTCTTTTTGCCAACCAGATTATACGATTTTGTGGTTCGGCGCAAGATACCCATAATACAGCAGTTATATATTTTAGGATTATAATGGGTGGGATGCTCTTTAATGTGGTTTCTATGGGCATCAACGCAGCGCAGCGCGGAGCAGGAAATACAATGATTGCTATGCGGACCAATATTATTTCAAATGTTATTAACGTAATTGGAAATTATTTGTTGATTAATGGGCATCTAGGATTTCCGGCACTTGGTATTCATGGCGCGGCAATCGCTACCGTCTTTGGAACCGTGGTGGCATGTGTTATGAGTATTTGCTCTCTGTTGCCGAAAGATAATTTTGTCAGTATACCCTATATTATAAAGATGAAGATACAGTTTTCTGTACAGACGTTTATACATATTGTTAAAGTGGGGTATTCTGTCTTTATCGAACAAGTATTGATGCGTATTGGATTTATGTCTACAGCGATGATGGCAGCAGGAATGGGAACTGACGCAATGGCAGCACATCAAGTTGGTATGAACATTTTGGGATTGACATTTTCTTTTGGAGATGGGATGCAAGTGGCAGCCGTTGCACTGATTGGCAGGAGTCTTGGAGAAGGAATGCCTCAAAAGGCTAAAGAATATGGAAAGATTTGCCGACGCATAGGAATGTGTATCTCAATTGTGCTTGCGATTACTTACTTTTTGGGCGGCGAGACACTATATCAATTATTCTTTGAGGAAGATAATATTGTTGCATATGGGGTCCAGATTATTCATGTTATTATTGTGATTGTACTCTTTCAAGTATCGCAGGTTATCTATATGGGGTGTCTTAGAGGAGCAGGAGATACCACTTATACGGCAATGGCCTCTACAATTAGCGTCACAATTATTAGAACATTATTTTCTTATCTGTGTGGTATTGTATTTGCTTGGGGGATTGCTGGAATCTGGCTTGGTGTGTTGGCAGACCAGATATCGCGATTTTTATTTGCCTCGATAAGATTTAAAGCAGGAAAATGGACGAAAATAAAAATATAGGGAGAACGAAAGGTTAGATTTTGAGGAGTAACAAATGCAATACATAAAGGCACCTATGAATTATATTGGAAATAAATATCGGATTCTTCAGCAGATACAGAAGTGGTTTCCACGAGAGATTAATCTAATGGTAGATATTTTTTGTGGCGGTTGTGATGTTACATTTAATACAAAAGCAAATCACCATATTGCGAATGACCTGAATTTTTTTGTGATTGAGATATACAAGGAATTTCAACGAATCGGAATAGAGAAAACAATTGTGCAGATTGACCAGACAATTCATAACTGGAAGCTTACCAAAGAAAATAAAGAAGCGTATGAGCATTTTAGAGCGTATTATAATAGAACAAAAAATCCAATTGATTTGTATGTGCTAATGTGTTACAGCTTTAATTATCAATTTCGATTCAATACAGCCCATGAATACAACAACCCCTTTGGGAAATCCAGAAGTTCCTTCAATCGTGTTATGCGGGAAAATCTAACAAAATTGCAAGGAATTATTCAACAGATTCAATATACTTCTTATGATTTTAGAGAATTTGATTATAGTCTTATGAAAGCAGGTGATTTTCTATATGCAGACCCTCCCTATTTAATAACCTGCGGCAGCTATAATGATGGAAAAAGAGGGTTTAAAGGATGGGGAGAGCAAGACGAGAAGGACTTGTATGAGATTCTTGACATGCTCACTGACAAGGGAGTCCGATTTGCGTTGTCCAATGTATCACACCATAAGGGAGATAGAAACGATATTCTTCTCAATTGGCGAAAAACACGGAAATATCACATGCATAAAATAAACTTTAACTATGATAATTGTAATTATCAAACGAAAAACAGTAATAATACAACGCAGGAAGTTTTGATTACAAACTATTAGGAACTATTTAGAAATAACTTGCGACAAGGAATGATTGTGGGTTATTTTAGAACAGTTTTTAACCATCTTTGTGTTTCTATTTCCGATTATATAAGTTAAGATAGGAGAAATCGATGTGAATACCATTAAAAATTTTATAAGAAATGAGTTGGAAGGATGGAAAGTTTGAGAAGTTACATGGCTGTTAATCGCCTGTACGGTTATTACAGGGTTAAGTATTTACTGGGGTGATACTTTGATGGGCATTATCTCATCTACAACAGGTGTTGCTTGTGTTGTATGTACTGGAAAGAGAAAATTATCGGCGTATGTATTTGGGATAGTAAACAGTATTTTATATGCGATAATTGCATATAAAGCAACATTATATGGAGAAACGATGCTTAATTCTTTATATTATGTGCCAATGCAATTTGTTGGTTTTTATGTCTGGAATAAGCATATGGATAAAGAAACAAAAGAAGTAGAAAAGAAACATATGAATTGGAATCATAGATTTATTTTAGTGGTGTCTATTTCCACTTGTACGTATTTATATGGATTACTATTAAAGCAGTTAGGCGATGCAATGCCATTTATTGATTCTTTTACTACTGTTTCATCTGTTATTGCAATGATTGTCAGTGTAAAGATGTTTGCTGAACAGTGGTGGATTTGGATTGTCGTTGATATTTTTAGTGTCTATATGTGGTGGTGTAATTTTACATCAGGAAGTGATAATATGGCGACATTATTGATGTGGTGTGTTTATCTTGGGAATGCAATCATTATGCTTATTAAATGGGAGAAGGAGGCAAGAAAATCAAGTGAAATATAAGGTTGGAATGTATGGTGGTTCCTTTGATCCGCTTCATATAGGACATATACATGATATCATAAAAGCTTCCTCTATGTGTGAAGAATAGTGTGAAAAATAAATTTTTCACACGGCAAATTTGTGCTTACGCCCAAATTCGCAGATTTTGGCAAGAATGGAGATTTATATGTAATAATTAGTTGGTGTGATGGTCGTGAAAGTACAAGTAAAGAGCTACGCTATCGCTGGATTTTAAATTCTACAAGGCATTTGCCAAATGTGAAGATAATTTTAATTGAAGATAAGGCTGTGAGCAAAGAAGAATACAATACGAATTATTATTGGGAAAAAGGCGCGAAGGATAGTGTGAAAAATAAATTTTTCACAAACGAACTTGTTCGTTTTGCAAATATTGTGCTTACGCATTGTGAACAGAGTTCACATTAAATTCGCAGATTTTGGTAAGGATGGAGATTTTTATGGGAATTTATTTAAATCCTGGAAATAAAGGTTTTTATAAGGCTATCCGTTCAGAAATTTATGTGGATAAGACAGAATTAATTGCGATTACAAATCGATGTTTAGACACAGAAGACGAATATCTATGTGTTAGTAGACCAAGGCGTTTTGGTAAATCTATGACATTAAAAATGCTAGCAGCATATTATAGTTGTGGGTGTGATTCTAGAGAATTGTTTGCAGGGTTTAGGATTGCACAACATAAGGACTTTGAGAAATACTTAAATCAATATGATGTAATTTATCTAAATATGCAACAGTTTTTGATTCGAGCTAAAAAGCAAGAAGTGACAGAGTATCTAGAACAAATGGTGCTTGAAGAACTTAGAGAGACCTATGGTAACTGGTTTTCAGAGTATATTACGGATTTGGCGACAGCTTTAGAAAAGATTTTTGTAAAAACGGAAAAACAGTTTATTTTCCTTATTGACGAGTGGGATTGTGTGATGCGTGAGCGACAGGAATCTGAGACAATACAAAAACAGTATCTTGATTTTTTGAGAAATCTGTTAAAAGACCAACCCTATGTAGCACTTGCCTATATGACAGGAATTTTACCTGTAAAGAAGTATGGACAACATTCTGCCTTAAATATGTTTCAAGAATATTCAATGACAGATCAAAGTATGTTTGAGGAATATACTGGTTTCACACAAGAGGAAGTGAAAGGTTTGTGTGAGCAGTACAACATGGATTTTTTGGAGATAAGTAGTTGGTATGATGGATATAAATTTGCAGAATTTCAACATATTTATAATCCAAAGTCTGTAGTTGAGTCAATACGTCGTCATAAGCTTTCAAGTTATTGGACATCAACAGAGACTTATGAAGCATTGAAGAACTATATAGATATGGATTTTGATGGATTGCGTTCAGATATTGTACAGATGCTTGGAGGGGGAAGTGTTAAGGTTAATACACGCAGTTTCCAGAATGATATGTGTAATTTTAAGACAAAAGATGATATACTTACTTTGTTAATTCATTTAGGGTATCTTGCATATGATGCAAATACCCAAGAAACATTTATTCCAAACAAGGAGATAATTGGAGAGTTTGAGAATGCTATGAGTGTTGGAGGTTGGTCAAATGTTATGAATGTGTTAAAGGCATCTGAAAAACTTCTTGAAGATACAATACAAGGACATACAGAACTTGTTGCAAAAGAACTTGATAGAGCACATAGTGAAGTTGCTTCAATACTAACATACAATGATGAAAATTCACTAAGCTGTGCGATTGGGTTAGCATATTACAGTGCAAGAAAAGAGTACAAGCTAATTCGAGAACTTCCCACAGGAAAAGGATTTGCAGATATTGTGTTTCTACCATTACCCCACACAAATAAACCAGCATTAATTGTTGAGTTAAAATATGACAAGAGTGTGAGAGCAGCGATAGCACAGATAAAAGAGAGGCAATACACACAGGTGTTTGAAACATACACAGGTGAAATCTTACTTGTTGGTATAAATTATGATAAGAACAAGCCAGATAAACCACACAGTTGTGTGATAGAGTATGTAAAAAAAGAGGAGTGAAAGACTATTTAAATGAAATAAGTATGGTAGATAGGAGGTCTCTATGGGAATTTATCTAAATCCAAAAAACACTAGTTTTGCAAAATCAATTAACTCAGAAATTTATGTGGACAAGACAGAATTAATTGCGATTACAAATCGATGTTTAGACACAGAAGATGAATATCTATGTGTTAGTAGACCAAGGCGTTTTGGTAAATCTATGACATTAAAAA
>ERZ778503.563-NODE-563-length-30146-cov-5.276461_pt1 | contig 30146 bp, 23 predicted proteins | sample MGYA00510047_ERZ778503 | MGnify/ENA primary metagenome ERZ778503 (study PRJEB29527, sample SAMN07138965) | mouse gut metagenome | material: feces | host: mouse | place: China:Nanjing | collected 2016-01-25 ... | reverse complement strand
ACCACGAAATAGAGCGGCTCCACCGCCTCGGGCATACGCTTGTTGTTGTTCTCCATGTAGATCTCCTCGGTCTTCAGCATACCGGCCTTGATACCCGGCTCGGAAAGATACTTGATGAGGGGCTTGTTCTTGGGCAATGCCTTATGACTACGATACAACGCCAGGAAGCCTGCATCTACCTTTTCAGAGCGTTCGGTGGCAATAAGCTGCTTGGCCTCGGCCAGATACTGTGTAGCCAACTGGCGCTGCACACCTACCAGTTTCTCTATCAGCGGCTGGTACTCTTCGAACAACTGATCATCGCCCTTGGGCACAGGACCGGAAATAATCAACGGCGTACGGGCGTCGTCAATCAATACGGAGTCCACCTCGTCCACAATAGCATAATTATGGGCACGCTGCACGAGATCCTTCGGCTGTGTAGCCATATTATCACGCAAATAGTCGAAACCGAACTCATTGTTGGTTCCGAAAGTGATGTCGGCCAGATAGGCCTTCCGACGTGCATCCGAATTAGGCTGGTGCTTGTCGATGCAGTCCACACTAAGACCGTGGAACATATAAAGCGGGCCCATCCATTCCGAGTCGCGCTTGGCCAGATAATCGTTCACCGTCACCACATGCACACCGTTTCCGGTAAGGGCATTCAAGAATACGGGCAGCGTAGCCACCAGTGTCTTACCCTCACCCGTAGCCATCTCGGCAATCTTTCCCTGGTGCAACACCACACCGCCGAACAACTGTACGTCATAATGCACCATGTTCCAGCGCGTATCATTGCCTCCCGCCATCCAATGGTTATAATAAACGGCCTTCTCGCCCTCTATCGTCACAAAATCATGCGTTGCAGCAAGTTCACGGTCGAAATCCGTCGCCGTAACCACTACGGTTTCGTTATGGGCAAAGCGGTTGGCCGTTTCTTTCACAATGGAGAAAACCACGGGCATTACTTTGTTCAGAGATTGTTCATATACCTCCAGCACCTCTTTCTCCAGTTTGTCAATCTGATGAAAAATCGGTGCACGATCCTGCATCTCGGTTTCTTCGATTTTAGCTTTCAACTCGTCAATCCGTTTGCGGAGTTCCGAAGCCGATTCCTGCACAAACTTCTTTATTTCTTGTGTCTTGGCACGCAAGGCGTCGTTGTCCAGCGCCTGAATTTCAGGATAAGCCTTTTTCACTTCTTCTACCAAAGGCTGAATCAGTTTCTTGTCTTTGGTGTACTTGTTACCGAAAAGCTTAATCAATAATTTGTTTATATCCATATAGTGTTATTTTATTTGCATGAGGAAATCTTGTGCAATCGAGCACAAAGTTAATACAAAAAGACGGGCTGCCGACCTTTTCCCTGTAAAAAAATCTCAGAGGATTTAACGTAATCCGGTCAAGGGAGCCGCCGAACAGGCATTGGGCGCCCGGATACGCATGAATTGTGCCAATGTGGGAGCCACGCAATCTACCGTAACCGGCGTCTTAACGACCTCCGTCGGTATGTTGCATCCCAAAAAGAAAAGGGGGAATCCCATATAGGATTCTCTTATCAGTGTTTTCTCATTTAATTCCTCATGAACCAGATTCCATCCCGGAGCCACTTCAATCAGTATATCTCCCGAACATTTGGGGTTATATCCGTTTCGTATCCGGTTGATTCCCGGGGTCCAGGCACCCAATGTCAGACGCTGCGAAGTATATACATCCTTCACGCCGCTCATCTGCATCAGAAAATCCTGCGAGCGCCCCAGTACCTCGGTCAGATTCAGCTGTTTTTCTTCTATCAGCTTATGGTTCAGATACAACTGAGCGCCATACTTCGTCTCCACATACTGCCCTTGCCCGTACACGGCCATCAGGTACATATTCAATAAAGCCGCCGCCTTGTCCAGACTGAACGTGCCCGTAGGAATACGGTATTTGGAAAGATCCGACGTCTCCTGATCGGCATATCCGGTGGACGTAACGACAAACAAAACATTACCGGCACCGACTTTCTTTTCCAACGCATCCATCAACGCACCCAAATCGCGATCCAAACGCACATAAGTGTCTTGCAGTTCCATGGGAGAATCGGACAGAGTCTGATGGTCGTAATTCCCGGAATAATAGGTAATTCCGAGGAAGTCGGTCACCCCGTCCATTCCCAATGCCGTATGTTGCGCACAATGAAGAGCAAAGCGGTTCACCTCTTCGTTTACACAAGCACTCGCCTTGAATGCCCTGAATTTACGAGGACCGGAGAAAGAATGCTTGAAAGGCTGCTTCATACCTCCCGAGATGAAATAGTTGAAATTACCCACCAGATCATTCATCGGGGTCCAGGTAAGCGAAGATATACGTTTGCCCAAAGGCATGTATTGATCGTATGCCACCGCCCATTGGGGGTAATCTCCGTAATAAGAAGTACCGCACCACTGACCGGTCAGATCATTGATCCAAAAAGCCCCGTCGGCAGCATGACCGGCCGACAACACGGCGGCATCACGGAACGGAGCGATGGAATAAGCCAAAGCCCGCCCTTCCGTAGCCACTTTCAATTCGTCGACAATCGTAGATACCCCTAAAAAGCGCGGCGAACTGCTCTCTGTTGTCAAAAAACCTTTCCATGCCTCGTCGTCCACACAATATACCGGACGCAAAGTGCTACGGTTCATCCACATAGCACCTACAATACCATTGTTGTAGGGAGAAGTGCCCGAATACAGACAAGCCGAAGCCGAAGCTCTGTCAGGATGGCTGAAAGGATACTCCGCCTGTGTATACATCCGTGCCTCGCGAAGCAACCGTTTGAATCCTCTTTCTCCATAAAGCGGAGAAAAAGCTTCCAGATAGTCCGAACGCAATTGATCGATCAGAATGCCGACAACAAGCCGGGGAACAGCCGGCGAAGTCTGGGCTTCGGCCGAAGCCAAAGCCAAAACGGCCACCAATGAAGCTAGAAAACGAGTGTTTCTGATCGGATTCATCACAATGAATTTCTTTTATAAAACCATATATAGCTCAAAGAACGAACTAACAAAGTCAGTGCCAAAGGTACGATTATTACGCTGAACTTTTGCGGTATTACCGGAGAAAATAGTATAAAAAGCGTTAACGAGGGCGCATTTATATAATGATACCAGACCTTCTTTCTCGTCAAAGCTCCGTAAATCACTCTGGGAAGGAAACACAACGGAAGCGGATTAAGCACCCATAGCTGCCAGTTGGAGCCCACAGTGGGATGTTCCGAAAAACCGACCAGAAAGGCGATGATACATCCCGCCGCTCCCTGCGCCGTAAGCAACACTAAGTCAAGCCCCCACAACATACGGTTCCGCCGGATCTCCCACCCCGTAAGACCGATAATCAACAAGAATAGCAACCATACACAAAATGACGGTGACAAGAAATTATCGTCCTCCAAACATATTTTCCTTTGATGCACCACCGTTTTGCGTTCCAACACCAACGGACGGACCGTTCCTGTCGAATCGCGAATCACGGCCTTATCGGCATAATCCGACATAAAAAGCGGGGCAAACATTTCATCCCGCACGGAAATCAACGTATCCGCATCAGCACCCAGGCACAAATCATCGCCCAGTTGCGCCCAAGGATGCAAGCGCGTATAGCGATGGATAATCTGACGGTATGTTCTTTTGCCCGTATCCGACGGATATTCCACATGTCCCGATAAAGCATTCTCTATCTGGTCCCGTACACGGGTCGTACAATTATCATACAAGAAATTATAACGATAAGTCTTATTTTCCGGCTTGCAATTCTCTATCAAAGCCATCAGTAAAGTTTCTTTCTCCGCTGTTGTCAAATTCAAGACTTGCTGTATCACGGCCGATCCCCTGGCCTCGTATTCCATTCGGAAGTATTCAAACGGCACGGCCGCCACTTCGTAATCACATTCCCCCAACGCAAACTTCCAGGCAAACCCCGGCGTGTTGAAATTGAAGATTCCGTAATTAAACACAATATCCCAGCCCGCAGTGTAATTGGTACAGCGCAAAGCCGTATGGCCATACAACGCATAAACTTCCCTGCCCGGCGAGCAAGTCATCAGACTTACTTCCAGACTATCGGCAGCTTTCAGTGAAAATGAATTTAGTATATATAATAAGGTGTATACGATTACCGTCCTCAATTCTCTCATAACATGCTCCTCAATAAAAATCGTACAAAAGTAACCTTATTTTACTATTCCGCACAGCATCCGTCGCCAAAAAACACGAAAAAAAGGCTTTTCCATAGAAAAAACATAACGGATAACCGTATTTTATGTAACTTTGCAAGCTCAAAGAAAAAATACAGTGAACTTAATCATTGATATAGGAAATACACTGGCCAAACTCGTAGCCTTCGACGGAAATACACCTGTTGAAGAAATACGCACCCCGAATACTACACTGGAGGCTCTTCCGGCTTTCCTCAACAAATATTCTTTCGAACGGGGAATCATGGGAACCGTGTTCGACATCACCCCGGAAGCCGAGCGTCTCCTTTCCTCCCTTCCTTTCCCCATGCTACGGCTAAACGCAAACACCCCGATTCCCGTCAGGAATCGCTACCGCACTCCGCAGACATTAGGGGCCGACCGACTGGCCGCAGCCGTAGGGGCACACATGCAACACCCCAACCGCAATATACTGGTAATAGATGCCGGCACCTGCATCACTTATGAATTTATCGATACCGAAGGCAACTATTGGGGAGGAAACATCGCGCCGGGCATGCAGATGCGCCTGAAAGCCCTTCATGCCTACACGGCCCGGTTACCGCTCATAGAACCTGAAGGGGATACGCCCGATTTCGGTTATGACACGGAAACAGCCATGCGTTCCGGCGTCATCCAAGGAATGAAATTTGAGATAGAAGGATACATCAAACACTTCCAGCAAAAATATCCTAACCTTTTGGTTTTTTTAACGGGTGGAGATAATTTAAATTTTGATTCCAAAATAAAAAATATCATCTTTGCAGACAAATTCATTGTGCCACGCGGCCTAAACAGAATATTAGCATTCAATAATGATAAATTATAAACACACGCTTTGTACCTTGCTTGTAGCCGCAGTCTGCGTTTCGACCGGGGCACAAACCAACGGTTCCAATTCTCCTTATTCGCGTTTCGGACTGGGCGTCTTGAATGATCAGTCGCAAAGTGCCAATCGGGCTATGGGAGGGCTGGCCTACGGCCTGCGGACAGGTAACCGCCTCAATATGCTCAACCCGGCCTCATATTCAGCAATCGATTCACTTTCGTTCCTTTTTGACGTAGGCATGTCCATGCAACATGGAAACATGAAAGGCGGAGGCACAAACATTCACGTGAACAACACCACGCTTGACTTCGTAAACGCCGGATTCAGGATACGTAAAGGACTAGGTATGTCGCTGGGGTTCGTTCCTTATTCTACCATCGGTTATAACTTTTCGCAAACAAACAATATCGGTCCCGATTTCACAACCGGAACCATGATCACCTCTAACTCCTTATACAGCGGCGAAGGCGGTCTGCATCAAATGTATATCGGTATCGGTTGGAATCCTTTCGGTACGTTATCGGTAGGTGCCAATATGTCTTACATGTGGGGCAACTACAATCATACCCTGAGCCAGCAATTTCTGGAAGGAGGCGCCGTGAGCAGCCTATACAACGGTTTGAATGCACATTACAAGGCTTCTTTAAAGACATACAAAGTCGATTTGGGCGCTCAATACAGCATTCCCGTCGGAAGCAACGATGAACTGACCATCGGTGCTGTTGTCAGTCTGGGACATACGATCAACAGTACGGCACGCTTGTATCATTTTACCAGCAATGGAGACTCCATCGTACGCTCGGTCCCCAAAGCTTTTGAGCTCCCCTATTCATTCGGTGGCGGTCTGGCCTGGCGTCACAAACGCCAATGGACAGCCGGGATCGATGTCAATCAGGAACAATGGAGTCAATGCCGGATGCCAATGATTGCAAGCAGTTCTTCCAGCGAAACAGGCGTTTCGGCCGGTGCAGTAAGCTATGAATCCCACAAAGGGGCCTACTTGAACCGAACTCGCATTACGGCAGGAGCCGAATACGTACCCGACATCATGAGCCGGCATTATCTGCGTCGTATACACTACCGTATGGGAGCCACATTTTCAACTCCTTACGTAAAAGTCGACGGTGAAGACGGTCCCCGTACATACAGTGTCAGTGCCGGAGTCGGATTGCCTATCACCAACAACCGAAACAACCGCTCTATGATAAATGTCTCTTTCCAATGGTTGAAAGTAGCTCCTAGTCAAACCTCTATGATCTCGGAAAACTATTTCAAGATTAATCTAGGCATCACTTTCAATGAAAGATGGTTTATGAAGTGGAAGATCAATTGATGAATAAAAAGACAACAAGGACATATTCCTACTTTCTGCACATAACAGCCTCTTTTCTGACGGCTGTTATGCTCATTTTATCTGCTGCGTGTTCTAACGAAGACACGCACACGGCGCCGGCTGTCAATGAAAACGATTCACTACCTTTTATGCGTTCTTACGGTATTTCAAGCCTAATATCGGATTCCGGCGTCATTCGTTATAAAATGATTGCGGAAGAATGGAACATTTACAATACCACCCAACCGCCTAAGTGGACCTTTTTAAAAGGTATTTTTATGGAGAAATTCGACTCCACTTTTCATATCGACTGGTTCATCCAATCAGACACCGCGTATTGTTATAACCAACGCTTATGGGAACTTCGCGGACGCGTATTGCTCCGCAATCAGAAAGGCGAAGTCTTTCGTACCGAAGAACTGTTTTGGGACATGGCCGAGCACGAAGTATATTCCAGCCGGTTCATGCGTATTACGACCCCCGACCGCGAACTGACGGGATACCGTTTTCGTAGTAACGAACAGATGACCGATTATCTGATTTATGACCCCGAAGGCGTTCTTCCGGTGAACGACATGGAAAACAGCAACGATTCCATCACACGAACATCCCCTACAAAACCACAATAAATTATGGGTATTACCATTTTCGAAATTGTACTGATCCTTCTCCTCTCCGCCTTTTTCTCAGGCATGGAGATCGCATTTGTTTCCTCCAATAAACTACGAATAAAATTGGAAGAAGCTTCTCAAAGCACTACATCCAAGATTCTCAGAATTTTCTACAAACATCCCAACCACTTCATCTCTACTTTGCTGGTGGGTAACAACATCGCGCTGGTCGTATACGGTATTCTAATGGCCCGGGTCATAGATACCCTGTTACTGCATCCGCTGGGGCTGACCGCAAACGAAGGGGGAATGCAAGTCATCATCCAGACGCTTCTGTCCACACTGCTCGTGTTGGTCACTGGGGAATTTCTGCCCAAAACGCTGTTCAATATCAATCCCAACCGCATGTTGCAGTTGTTTGCCTTTCCCGCCTATCTGTTCTACATACTTTTGTACCCCATTTCCAAATTCACCAGCGGCCTTTCCAAACTTATGTTGCGCATTATGGGGCTAAAAGTTACAAAGACCGCTTCAGACCAAGCGTTCACAAAGGTAGATCTGGATTATTTCATTCAGTCAAGCCTTGAGAATACGCAAAGCGAAGACGAGATCAATGAAGAAGTAAAATTCTTCCAGAATGCCCTGGACTTTTCAAATATTAAAGTGCGGGACTGCATGGTGCCACGTACGGAAATCGAAGCCGTCGACATCACCACCTCGCTGGAAGCCTTGAAAAGCCATTTCATCGAAAGCGGAAACTCTAAAATTATCGTCTACGAAAACGATATAGACAACATCGTGGGATTCGTTCATTCTTCCGAAATGTTTCGTTGCCATGAAAAGGAATGGACGGATTGTATCCGGGAAGTCCCCATCGTACCGGAAACCATGACGGCACAGAAACTGCTCAAGAGCCTTATGCAGCAAAAGAAATCGATAGCGGTTGTTGTAGATGAGTTCGGCGGCACATCAGGAATCGTGACTTTGGAGGACCTCGTGGAGGAGATATTCGGTGATATTGAAGACGAACACGATACAACAACTTATATCGCCAAGGCCATCAGCGAAAACGAATATATCCTGTCGGCCCGTCTGGAAATAGAGAAGGCAAATGAGATGTTGGACATCGCTCTGCCGTCCTCCGACGAATACCTCACTGTCGGAGGGTTGATATTACACAAAAATCAAAGCTTCCCCAAACTCAATGAAATCGTAAGATTTGACGGCTTTGAGTTTAAAATAATAAAAAACACCACCACGAAGATAGAATTGGTACGCCTAAAGATTATGAAATAGCTTTTTTTCAACGTTTGGCATCTTCATGTGACAGTTTTTTTGTATCTTCGTGCGCTAAATACGGAAAAATCAATCTAAAAAAAATAAAATCTTTTAAAAAAAATGGCAGCATTACAAAAAATCAGAAGCTGGGGTCCTGCACTGGTCGGTGTAATCGGATTGGCCCTGTTTGCTTTTATTGCCGAAGAATTTGTCCGTTCGTTCCAAGCCACTCAGAATGAGAGCCGGCAACGTATAGGCGAAATCTACGGAAATTCAATCAATGTCCAAGAGTTTCAGGCTATGGTGGAAGAATACAGCGATGTTCTTAAGTTCACCAATGGCATGTCTTCCCTGACAGACGAACAAATGACCCAGTTGCGCGACAACGTCTGGCAGACTTATATAAACAACCAACTCATCCAACACGAGGCCGAGGAACTGGGATTAACCGTTACCGATGCCGAAATGCAGGCCGTCATCAATCAGGGAACCCATCCGATGCTGATGCAGACCCCATTTTACAACAGCAAGACCAAGACATTTGATGTAAACCAGTTAAAGAAATTTCTGGCTGACTATAAAAGTTTGCAAGGCAAACCGGATCAGATGCCTGCCGAAGCCATTGAATACTATACTCAGGTATACAAATACTGGTCGTTCATAGAAAAAAATCTGCGCAACGAATTGCTGGCAGGAAAATACCGTGATCTGCTCTCCAGATCCATCCTTTCGAATCCGGTTTCGGCCAAGATGGCATTTGACGGACGCGTTAACGAGAAAGACATTGTTATGGCAGCCGTACCGTATACTTCCATCGCCGATAACACAATCACTGTGGAAGACTCCGATCTGAAAGCCAAATACGAGGAACTGAAGGAGTTCTTCAAACAAGACGTTGAAACGCGCGACATCAAATACATTGACGTGGCTGTAACTGCCAGCTCTGCCGACAAGAAAGCACTGGATGAAGAAATGGCCGGCTACAGCAAGCAGTTGGCAGAAGGTGACAACACGGCAAAATTGGTACGGGAAAGCGGTTCCGTTGTAGCTTATTCCGCATTGCCGATCAGCAAAAAGGCATTGCCGCGCGATATTACCATACACATGGATTCCATGTCTGTCGGTACACAGAAAGGTCCGTACTACAACGCAACAGACAACACGATGAACATCGTAAAATTGTTCTCCAAAGTATCGGCCCCCGACTCCATCGAGGTACGGCAGATTCAAGTAGTAGCCGCTGATGAGGCAACCATGCGCAAAACGGCAGACAGCATCATGACCGCCTTAAATGCCGGTGAACCTTTCGACAGTATCGCTAAGAAATACAATCAGTCAGGCGCCAAGAACTGGATCGTTTCTTCTCAATACGAAGGACAGACACTTGATGAAGATTCCCGTAAATACTTCCAGACGCTTAACAACCTGGGAGTAAACGCAACAGAAAAGATAGAGCTAACCCAAGGCACGCTCATCACCCAAGTAACAGATCGCCGGGCAATGATTGACAAATACGACATTGCCATCATCAAACGACCTATAGAATTCAGCAAAGATACGTATACCAAAGCATACAACGACTTCAGCCAGTTCCTGGCAGCCAATGCCACCCAAAGCGACATCGAAGCTAATGCCGCAAAAAAGGGTTATACGGTACAGACACGCAACGATCTGCCCAATTACGAACATTATGTGGCGAATGTAACGGGTACACGTGAGGCCATGCGTTGGATTTTCAATGAAGATACGGAAATCGGTAGTGTGTCTCCTCTTTACGAATGCGGCAACAACGACCACATGATGGTAGTTATCCTCACCGGTAACCACCCCAAAGGTTTCCGCGCTTGGGACGATGCCAATGTAAAGGAATTCCTGAAACAGGAAGTACTCAAAGACAAAAAGGCTCAGCAGATTCAGGACATGATGAACGGTAAAAACAGTGTATCCGCTGTCGCTCAGCTGAAGGATGCCGTCAGCGATTCCATCAAGCACATTACCTTTAGTTCATCCGCCTTTATCTCGAAGACGGGACAGAGCGAACCGGCTCTGAGCGGTGCTGTCAGCAAAACGGCCAAAGGTCAGTTTGTCAACGGTATAAAAGGAAACGGTGGTGTATATGCTTTCCAGGTAATCGGCGAGAACAAGCGTGACGAGAAGTTCGATTCCAAAGCAGAGCAGCAGAAGCAAAGCAATATGAATGCCCGCATCGCATTCAGCCGCTTCATCGGTGAATTGCAGGAGAAAGCCAATATCAAAGACAACCGTTACTTGTTCTTCTAAAAAGAAACTTGCGACGGTAAATTATACTGAAGCCTCCCTCAACCTGAGCGGTTGAGGGAGGCTTTTTTTATAGTACCTGTTACAGTATTCACTGTTCTAACACTGCAATATTTTAACACTGGCAAGAACCGTTACGCCGGTCTGCTTTGCCTCCCAAAGCTGTTTCAACCGGTTATAGGACTGAACATAGCACATTCTCTCTCTATCGAATTACAAGAGTAAATGCACGTGCTTCGTCCGGCATTTTCCTTGCAACAAGGATTGTCGGATTCCCCCATATAACGTGAGCTAGATTAAGGAAATAAAAACAACTAAAGAGAACCGGCCATTTAGTGTTGCTAAATGACTGGTTCTCTTTACCTCTTTACGAAAAATCGTAAACTTAAATACAGTTCGTATTATGTCGGCGGGCCCGGAACCCCCGGCTGCATCAATTGTTTTCGGGACGCAACTGACGAACGGTTTCAGCCGTACGCCACATTTCACTATCGTGCAGGGCTTTCAATTCGGCTTCCAGCTTCACACGATAGTCCGGCTGAGAGTTGGCATCGATGGATATCTGAGCCTCGTTACCGGTTACCACACTGTGATACAATTTTTCCACTACCGGTTTGATGGCATCGTGGAAAGGACCCATCCAGTCGAGCGCTCCCCGCTGTGCCGTTGTAGAACAGTTGGCATACATCCAGTCCATACCGTTCTTGGCAAACAACGGCATCAACGACTGTGTAAGCTCCTCAACCGTTTCGTTGAAAGCCTCGGAAGGCGTATGACCGTTCTCGCGCAACACCTCGTACTGAGCCAGCAACAAACCCTGGATAGCGCCCATCAGCGAACCGCGCTCACCGGTCAAATCGGAAGTGGCCTCACGCTTGAACGTAGTTTCGAACAAGTAGCCCGAACCGATACCGATACCGAATGCCAACACCTTGTCCAGCGCCTTGCCCGAGGCATCCTGGTAAATAGCGTAAGAAGAGTTCAGACCACGGCCTTCGAGGAACATCGTGCGCAACGAAGTGCCCGAGCCTTTCGGGGCCACCATGATTACGTCAATATCCTTGGGAGGCACGATGCCGGTGCGGTCGCTCCAGTTAATGCCAAAACCGTGGGAGAAATAAAGCGTTTTACCTGCCGTGAGGTAAGGTTTGATCGTCGGCCAAAGCTGCATCTGCGCAGCGTCGGACAACAACATACATACAATCGTACCCTTATCGGCGGCCTCCTCCAAAGAGAACAGCGTTTCGCCCGGCACCCATCCGTCGGCAACAGCCTTGTCATACGTCTTGCCCTGACGCTGACCGACAATCACGTTGAAACCGTTATCCCGCAAGTTGCAAGCCTGTCCGGGACCCTGTACGCCATATCCCAATACGGCTATCGTCTCGTTTTTCAATATCTCACGAGCTTTCTCCAAAGGAAACTCTTCACGGGTCATCACCGTCTCGATAACACCGCCAAAATTCAGTTCTGCCATTTTTGTTTTGTTTGTTTGTGCGGCTCATTGGCGAGCCGCGTTATTATACTTATTTCTGTTAATTTTCTATTATTACAATCGCAAAGTTACACATTTATTCCGAAATAACGATAAAATGACGCTATTTGTTACAAAATGTGACCCGACACCGACACACAACCTCTCCTTCGGGATTTTCTCCGCCGATGTCCTTGCGCACCTCTATCGCATACTCGCCCTCTTCGGTTTCGTCGCGGAAGAAACTGAGCCGGTCTCCCATATAGCTCTCCGCCACATAAGCCATTTCAAACCGCGCTATCCGACGGGTCAGAAACATTTCTTTCGGGAAAAGGTCCAGAATATGCTCCATATACTTTATACTGTTCACATGCCCGTTCACATCTATGTCGCTGTAATACGTCTCTATCGTACGTATCGGCACCAGCGCACTCACTTTGATCCGGCCGGGTTTCTCGATGGGACAAGGTTTCTCCGTTTCTATATAATCTACAATCCGACCTCCGTGCAGTTCCAACAGATCGGCCGGTTTACGGGTATCCAAATTGATCATGGCCCAAACCGAACGGGCATATCCTATCGGGCGACCGTCCTTGTTCAGGATCGTGAAGTTACGATCGGTAAACAGACGGTAAACATTCTCCACCCATGTCTCGACAGAAAAAGAATCATACGACGCCGGCATTTCTTCCAGTTCCACAGCCAGTCTGGAAAGCACCCATGTGTAATTGCTCTCATGCAGACGGGCCATTCCAAATCCTCTGTCGGCAGCATGAAAACCGGCACAGTTCAACAAATGATTCCCCAATACGCCCATAAACAGGTGTCCCGTGAAATCCACATGAAACGGCTCTGCCACAAATTCGTATCTGCCTACTTTATCCTCTGCCATACCTCTCTCCTTTCGTCAGTCGTTCAGGCTGCGCAAATGCTCATAATGTTGTTTTCTCTCTTCCAGGAAGCGGTCCAGATATTCCACTTTGCTCCGGGTTACGGCAATACGGCCCGAACGTACATACTGCAATACGCAGCCGAAATCGTTCAGCGCATAATACAGCGACATGATTTCGTCCGTAAGTCCCATTTTCGTCACCACCGTATATGTTGGATTCACCTCAAGCATCTGCGCACCGTGCCGCCGCACGGCCCGCGATATTTCGGGATTCGCCATCACCTCCGGGGTAGACAGCTTATACAGTCCGGCCTCGGTGATAAACACCTCGTCGTCGGTGAAATAATTGGCCTGAAGCACATCTATCTTTTTCTCGATCTGCTTGGTGATCTTATCAATCTGCTCTTCGGTGCTCCAGCAGGTGATGGTGTATTTGTGTACGCCCTTGATACTGCTGGCCGATACATTCAGGCTTTCGATATTGACCTGTCGACGCGTAAACACAGCCGTCACCTGATTCAGCAAACCGGCAAAGTTCTCCGAGAACACCAGCAATGTATATAATTTCTTTTCCTGTTCCATTTCTTTCCGTCACGCTTTTATCATTTAACTTCCAGCAACATGTCGTCCACGTCGTTCCCCGGACAGCACATCGGCAACACTTCGCCCTCCTCTATCACAGCTACCTGCAACAAATAAGGTCCGTCGGTAGCCAGCATTTTGGCGATAGCTGCTTCCAGCCCGTCACGTTCGGTCACCGTTTCATTCGGAATACAATAAGCCGAAGCAATCATATTGTAATCGGGATTCAGCATCGGCGTGAAGGAGTAACGACGATTGAAGAACATCTCCTGCCATTGCCGGACATTACCCAGGTAATTATTATTGAGCAAGATTATCTTTACCGGACTGCGCTGTTCCATAATCGTGCCCAGTTCCTGAATGGACATCTGCATACCGCCGTCACCCAAAAACAGGCATACGGTGCGATCGGGCGCTCCGAAAGTAGCTCCGACAGCCGCCGGCAATCCGAATCCCATTGTCCCCATACCGCCGGACGTCACGATACTCCGCTTTTCCGAAAAGCGGAAATAACGCGCAGCCATCATCTGGTTCTGTCCCACGTCGGTAACGAGAATCGCCTTATCGGCCGTCATCTCCGTCACCTTGCGTACCACTTCGCCCATCTTGATGGGGCCTTCGCCCGGATGTATTTCCGGTTGAATCACCATACGGTCCTCTTTCTCGGCATACTCCCGGAAACTGTCGATCCATTCACGATGGTCGCCGGGTTGCAACAATGCCGTCACGGCGGCCAGTGTTTCCTTGCAATCACCCAACACCGGCACATCCACCACCACGTTTTTGTTTATCTCACTAGGGTCTATATCGAAATGGATCTTACGGGCCTGCGTAGCATATGTAGACAACTTGCCCGTAATACGGTCGTCAAAGCGCATCCCGACGGCTATCAGCACATCGCACTCCTGCGTCTTGACATTGGCCGCCAGACTGCCGTGCATGCCCAGCATACCCATATTCAGCAGATGCCCCGAAGGCAAGGCCGAAAGCCCGAGCAGTGTGCAGCCGGCCGGCATATCAGCCGTTTCGATAAAGCGGCGCAGTTCTTCCTGAGCTTGCCCCAGTTCCACGCCTTGTCCCACCAGCACCAGCGGACGTTTGGCTCCGTTTATCAGTTCGGCGGCCCGGCGCACGGCCTCGGTATCCGTCTTAGGCACCGGCACATAACTGCGCACAAAATCCACCTTCTGCGGTTCATAGTCCGTCAGCCCCACCTGCGCATTCTTTGCGAAGTCAAGCACCACCGGACCGGGACGACCGCTCCGCGCTATGTAGAAAGCCCGGCTCACCGCCCATGCCACATCTTCAGGGCGGCGTATCTGATAGGCCCATTTCGAGATAGGCTGTGTCACTCCCACCAGGTCGCACTCCTGAAAAGCATCGGTACCCAGCATAGACGCCCCCACCTGTCCGCAAATAACCACTACAGGCGTACTGTCCATCATGGCATCGGCAATGCCGGTGACGGTATTGGTGGCTCCCGGTCCGCTGGTCACCAGGCACACGCCCACACGTCCCGACACACGGGCATATCCCTGTGCCGCATGAGCGGCAGCCTGCTCGTGACGCACCAGAATATGATTCAATTCATTCTTATAATCATACAATGCGTCAAACACCGGCATGATGGCTCCGCCCGGATAACCGAACAAGGTGGTCACCCCTTCGTTCACCAACGAGCGCATCAGCGCTTCCGCACCCGTTATCTTTTCTTTTATCATACGTTCAAATATGTCTTCGGTTGATTAGTCTTTTATCTGACGAATACCTCCCTTATCGGCCGAGCTCACCATCGAAGCATAGGCTTTCAGCGATTTGGGAATCACACGCCGGCGCGTCACAGGCCGTTGCGGACGGGCCGCCAATTCTTCGTCGGTCAGTTTCACACGAATGCTGCGCGACGGTATGTCGATCTCGATGATGTCACCGTCCACAATCTTGCCGATATTGCCGCCGGCTGCGGCTTCGGGCGAGATATGCCCGATACTCAGACCGGATGTTCCGCCGGAGAAACGACCGTCGGTAATCAATGCGCACTCCTTGCCCAGATGTTTGCTCTTTATATAAGAGGTGGGATAAAGCATTTCCTGCATACCCGGACCGCCTTTCGGACCTTCGTGGGTGATAACGACCACATCGCCGCTCACCACCTTACCGCCCAAAATACCTTCACAGGCATCCTCCTGCGAATCGAACACTTTGGCCGGACCGCAGAAATGCCAGATGCTTTCGTCCACACCGGCCGTCTTCACCACACAACCGTCCTGGGCTATATTGCCGAACAGAACAGCCAGTCCGCCGTCTTTCGTATAGGCATGGCCCAAGTCGCGGATACACCCCGTAGCGCGGTCGGTATCCAACGTTTCGTAGACGGAACACTGCGATCCCATACGGTTGCTGAACACACCGCCCGGTGCGCTCTCATAGATGCGCCTTGCCTCGGCATCCGTCTCCGGCCCCGTAATATCGTATTTCCGTATATCCTCGCCCAGCGTCGTCCCGTTCACCCGACGGCACGACGTGTCGAGCAGTCCGCCCCGTTCCAGTTCCGCCAGGATATTCAGGATCCCCCCGGCGCGGTTGCATTCCTGGATGGAGTATTTCTGTGTGTTGGGCGCCAGTTTGCACAGACAAGGCACCTTCCGGCTCAAGGCGTCAATATCCGACATGGTGAAGTTCACACCGGCCTCGTTGGCCACCGCCAACAGATGAAGCACCGTATTGGTGGAGCCGCCCATTGCAATATCCAGTGTCATGGCATTCAGGAACGCCTCGCGTGTGGCGATACTGAGCGGCAACACGCTTTCATCGCCCTCTTCGTAATATTTATAAGCATTCTTCACGATCAGGGCCGCCGCATCCTTGAACAGCCGAATCCGGTTGGCATGAGTGGCCAGAATCGTACCGTTGCCGGGCAACGACAATCCCAACGCCTCGGTCAGTGAATTCATCGAGTTGGCCGTAAACATTCCCGAACAGCTTCCGCAACCCGGGCAGGCATGCTCCTCGATACGGTCCAGTTCTTCCTGCGGCACACTCATATCGGCACCTTTTACCATGGCCGTGATCAGGTCGATATTCTCTCCCTTCCACCTGCCGGCCTCCATCGGTCCTCCCGACACGAAGACGGCGGGGATGTTCAGCCGCATGGCAGCCATCAGCATGCCCGGCGTGATTTTGTCGCAATTGGAAATACAGATCATGGCATCGGCCTTGTGTGCATTCACCATATACTCCACACTATCGGCTATAATATCCCGCGAAGGCAACGAATAGAGCATGCCGTCGTGTCCCATTGCGATGCCGTCGTCGATGGCAATGGTATTGAACTCAGCCGCATAACACCCCAATTTCTCGATCTCGGCTTTCACCAACTGTCCCACTTCGTGTAAATGGGTATGCCCGGGGACAAACTGCGTGAACGAATTGACAATGGCAATGATGGGCTTACCGAACTGCTCCCGCTTCATGCCGTTGGCCACCCAGAGAGCCCGGGCTCCGGCCATACGACGACCTTCCGTAGAAAAGGCGCTGCGTAACTGATGTTTCATGACCTCTAACTGATTTATTATATATTTGAGCTTGCAAAGTTAGTCCGTTTTTTCCTATCGGACAAAAGTTTTTCACATAAAATCATCCCTTATACAAAAAACCGCAAGGAAGAATACCGTATAAATAACAAATCATTTATAATAACACACGAATAACTTTCGAATTAACACAATACAATTCCTTTTGATACCGGACTGATCCGACACAGCGACTACCGTCCGCCTTCGTCCTCCGTACTTTTTCGTTTCTTCCCAACAAGTTCCTCCCTTCAGCACACCTATCGCACATCAAACCTTGATGTGTAGAAAACAAGCTTTAAAGTGACCGGATTAAATTTTGATCGCTACACACCAAGGCTCGATTTGCAGTTTGCAGCGGCTCCGGCATTCCTTTTATCGACGAAAAACATTTCTTTGAAACCGGTTGCCTGCCGGAAAGCGATTTCACTTTTTCCTTCCTTCTTTCGTTTTTTTATTGTATCTTTGTCCGCATTAATTTATCATCTAAACAAATACGATTATGGATACTACTCCGAACAAGTACATTACTGTGGCATACGAATTATATATCGAGACGGACGGTGAGAAAGAATTGATTGAGAAAGCACCGACGGAACATCCGTTCCAATTCATTTCCGATATGGGCACCACATTGGATGCTTTCGAAGCACAGATCAAGCCCCTGGCACGCGGCGACAAATTCGATTTCACACTGAGTGTGGACGAGGCTTACGGCCCTTACGAAAAAGAACGCGTAGTAGAAGTGAGCAAAGACACATTCAAGGTGAACGGACACTTCGACAAGGAACGTATCTATCCGGGTGCCGTGGTTCCTTTGATGAACGCCGACGGTGAACGTTTCAACGGTACCATCGCCGAAGTGAAGGACGACATCATTGTGATCGACCTGAACCATCCGCTGGCCGGCAAAGCGCTGAATTTTGTAGGCGAGGTGACGGAAAACCGCGAAGCTACCAAAGAAGAGATTCAGGGCATGCTGAATATGCTGAGCGGCGAAGGCGGTTGCGGATGCGGATGCTGCGGCGACGATTGCGGCGAAGGCGGATGCGGCGAACACGAAGGCGGATGCGGATGCGGCCATTGCCACTGACCGTCGGATAAAAACAAAAGGACAAGATGAGCAATACGTTTGGAAACCTGTTCCGGCTGACCAGTTTCGGTGAAAGCCACGGCCCGGGAGTGGGCGGTGTGGTGGACGGCATGCCCGCCGGCATCGAAGTGGATACCGATTTCATACAGGCTGAACTGAATCGCCGGCGCCCCGGACAAAGCCGATTGACCACTCCGCGCAAGGAAGACGACCGGGTGGAGATCCTCTCGGGCGTATTCGAGGGGCGCACCACAGGATGTCCCATAGGCTTTTTGGTGAGAAACGCCAATCAGCATTCCAACGACTACGATAACATCCGCGACTTGTACCGGCCCTCGCACGCCGATTTCACCTATACCCGGAAATACGGTCTGCGCGACCATCGGGGAGGGGGCCGTTCTTCGGCGCGCGAGACGATAGCCCGATGCGTGGGCGGAGCATTGGCCAAACTGGCCCTCCGGCAACTGGGCATACAGATCACGGCCTACACGTCGCAAGTGGGAAGCATCGCTCTGCCACACGACTACCGCCATTATGACCTGACGCTCACGGAGAGCAACGACGTGCGCTGCCCCGACACGGAAAAGGCGGTCGAGATGGCCGCACTCATATCGGAAGTGAAAGCGGCGGGCGACACCATCGGAGGTGTGATTACCTGCGTCGTACAGGGCTGTCCGGTGGGATTGGGCGAACCGGCTTTCGGCAAGCTCCATGCCGCTTTGGGCGGAGCTATGCTGAGTATCAATGCGGTAAAAGGCTTCGAATACGGTCTGGGATTTGCAGGAGCATGCCAGCGCGGCAGCGAGCAGAACGACGAGTTTTACAACGATAACGGGCGCATCAGTACCCGCACCAACCGCAGCGGCGGCATCCAGGGAGGCATCAGCAACGGACAAGACATCTATTTCCGGGTTGCCTTCAAGCCCGTAGCCACCTTGCTGATGGAACAAAAAACCGTGACCACAGACGGAACGGAAACTCGCCTCACCGCCCGTGGGCGGCATGACGCCTGCGTGCTGCCACGAGCCGTACCGGTAGTGGAGGCGATGGCGGCCATGACCGTGCTGGATTACTATCTGCTCAACCGGACGACGTTATTGTGAGATTCGTAGAAGAAAACGGGCTGTCGGTAGAAAACTCCTTAAGATTTAGAAAAGAAAGTGTACCTTTGCAGCGTCCGAAAGGACGAGGAGCTGTGAAGCCCCTTCTTCTAGATAACTTAGTTAAGTCTAGTTTTAGTTTTTGTGCAGGATTGTCCCGACCATTGGCGAATGGCGGGACAATCTTCTTTTCAAGATGACCAAACAACTGAAAAGTTTCCTGCCGCAATTGTTGCGAAAGCCGTAAAAAAGATGTAGTTTTGCTCGTACTAAAACAAGAATCCCATGAGAAAAACACTCCTCTGCTGCCTGCTCTGCCTGACAATCCTACCGGCATCGGCGCAGGAAACAAACCAAGAAACAGCACTGTGGCCCGGGAAAGTGCCGGGTTCCGTCAAGGCTAAAAACCCGGCGGTAAAGGATTTGACATCCGAACAGAGCGTAATCAGACTGACGGAAGTGACCAACCCCACACTGGCCGTATATCCGCCTGTGGGCGAAAGCAACGGTGCGGCTGTGATCGTAAGTCCCGGAGGCGGCTATCAGGTTTTGGCCTATAACAAAGAAGGAACCGAGATCGCCCAATGGCTGGCCCGACAAGGCTACACGGCTTTTGTCCTGGCCTATCGTATCCCTAACCAGCAGGAAGGCGCCCTTCAGGACATACAACGGGCTATCCGGGTGGTACGTCACCAATATCACCTGCAACAGGTAGGCGTGATCGGTTTCTCGGCCGGAGCCAGCCTTTCCGCACGGGCGGCCACCCGCTTTACGGAACGGTTATATCCTGCTGTGGACGAAGCCGATTCGCTCAGTTGCCGGCCGGACTTCGCTATGCTGATCTACCCGGCCTATCTGGACCAGGGAGACAACCGTACACTGACACCCGAACTGACCCTGACGCCCCAGACACCGCCCATGTTCATATTTGCCACAAGCGACGATTTCTACGGCAACAGCGCACTGGTCATGGCACAGGCATTGCGCGACCACAAGCTCCCCGTAGACCTGCATTTCCTTGCAAAAGGCGGACACGGCTACGGTATGCGGCGCGGACCGGGGCTGGTATGGCCCGGAATGGCCGAGACATGGCTTAAACAAATCACAAGCGGGAAGAAATAAATTCTTCCCGCCTCTACTCTCCTTACAGCCTCGCCCGGACAGAAAAGTCTTTCCGTCAGAGATGGACTTTCACACCGACGGCGAGGCTTATAATATCCTTGAATTTAACGTTCCGATCGCCAAAACAGGTGATCAGATCCGTATCGCACGTGCTAAATTCGTAATACAACGAAATCCCTTGCGCCAAAACCCGTTTATCATCGGGACGATAATAGCCGATCCGTTGTCCCGCAAAAATATTAGCCCGCAAGCGGGTGGAAAATCCGTAATATCCACCGGGATAACGACCGGGTTCGCTCACCCAGAAATTATGATTAAGCACCGATGAAAAGAACACACCGCACGACAAAGGCCTATAGGCGAATCCTCTGTCGCCCAATGCTATCTTCCAGGGAATGTAGCTCTGCCGGACCGTAAAAACGATCTTAGCCTCTTCACTTTCAAACTTGGGCAAGAAACCGAACATCAGGTCGGTTTCCCACTGATCGGAGCGCCCGTAAGTCCATCCGGCTCCCAAAGAAACCACACCGATGCTACCGGCAAACTGCATTTTATAGTGCCTCGGAATAAGACGCTGCCAGCGGCGCATCCGCTTGATCATCCGGCGTTCATAAACGGAAAGCTCCGCCACCTCAGGAACGGATGCCGAAAGAAGAAGCGTATCCGCCGGAACGGAAGAAACGGCATCCTGGGCCGACACTACCGAAGCGACACACCCCAGCAGACTAAAAACTACACTTCTCAATCTCATAACCGTCTTCTTTTATCGTAATCACGAAATATCCTCTGCGATCTATACTCGTACAACCGTAATACATCAGTCCGTCGTTGAACAGCTCTCCCTCCGCGTAGTAATGATTGTGTCCGTACAAACAGAACTGAATGCCGGGCAACATCAACAAATATCGTTCGAAAGGCTTTGCCACATTGTTGTTGAACTCTACATCACCGGGAGGCACATGCATCAGCACAATGGTCTTCTCAGCTCCGTAAGGTTGACGGGTAATCTGGTCCTCCAGAAAACCGAAATCGGGAACCGGATGGCTGTAGTCGTACTCCAGGGCATTCGTATTCAAACAGATGAAGCGCACATTGCCGGCCGTAAATACGAAATTAACCGGACCGTAAATAGTACCGAACACATCACGACCGGTCCCCAGACAATCGTGATTGCCCAGCAAGCAGACATAAGGCATCCACAAATGCGACATAAAATCGCGGGTCCACATAAACTCTTTGGTCTCGCCGAAATCGGCCTGGTCGCCTCCATGCAGCACAAAGTCAATATCCCCCCGCGCATTGATGGCATCGATCGCCTTACGGGTCTCGTCGTAATGCCGTTGCGTATCGCTGATCATGGCGAAACGAAACGTTTTCCTCCCTGCCATCTGCTGCTCGATAAGAGCCGTATTCCGCAAGTTTATCCCCGTTTCTCCCCGAACGCGCGTATCGTAAGGATGGTATTCTATCACATCGCACCCTGCTGCAAGCACCAACGCCGCCAGTATTCCTATATATATATGAATATTCTTTCGCATCATGGCAGCAAAAGTACACAAAATTCCCGGGGAGCGAAAGAATGAAACTTTCTTTAATATGTTCATTTTGTCGGATGAACAGACCGTTTCCGGCTCAATGCCGCAAGCCCATACGGCTGAATCAGACAAAACGTCGTATCAGACTTACAAACTTCTGTCCGTACTTCTCCTTCTTATAATCACCGATCCCGCTCACGCTTCCGAAAGCCTCTACCGAAGTGGGTTTCAAGCTGCACAGCAAATGCAACACTTTATCGGACAACACGATATATGCCGGGATGTTCTGTTCGTCGGCCAATTGCCGGCGAAGCTGCCGCAAAGCCTCGAACAGTTCCTTGTCTGCCGGTTGCACACTGTCTTTCCGGCCGGCCTCTCCTTGCCAAGGCAAGCGGGGAAGCACCGTTTTTTCCTTTGTCTGCCGAATTTTTTTCTTGGTTTCTTCGTGTCGTACAACCGCCAGAACGGCACGTTCCTTACCGAACAACACCCGTTTCCCGCTTTCGGTAATCTTCAGATGATTGCTCTCGCTGTAAGCAATTTCCACATAGCCGAGTTGCAGCATCTGAAGCAGATAGTCCAGCCAGTCCCGCCCGGGAACGTCGCGGCCCGCTCCGAACGTTTTCAGCTGATCGTAACGATGTTTGGACACTTCTGCCGAAAACGTCCCACGCAGAATATCAATCACGGTGTGGATGCCCGCGCACTGTTCCGTACGCATCACCGCACTGAGCGCCTTCTGTACAAGCAACGTCCCGTCGAAACGTTCCGGTGGATCCTTACACACATCGCAGTTACCGCAATCGCAGTCTGCCGGCTCTCCGAAATAGTTCAGAAGGATACGCCGCCGGCACACCCCGGCCTCAGCATATTCCTGCATTCGTCTCAAACGTTCCGTGTTGATGTCCTGCTGTCCGCTTTCAGCGGCAAACTTCATAAGCTGGACTATATCACCCAACGAATAGAACAACAAAGTCTCGGCTTCCAATCCGTCACGACCGGCACGTCCGATCTCCTGATAAAAGCCCTCTATGCTCTTCGGCAAGTTATAATGGATGACAAAACGTACATTCGACTTGTTAATCCCCATCCCAAACGCCACAGTTGCACACACCACCTGCACCCGGTCGTTGATAAAGTCTTCTTGCGCACGGTTGCGCTCTTCTGTCGACAAGCCGGCGTGATAGACCGCCGCCGTAATCTGATGTTCCCTCAGAAAGTCTGCCACGTCTTCTGCAATCTTCCGACTCATGCAATAGATGATGCCGCAGTCTTCCGCATGGCGCCCGAGAAGTTCCAGAATAGCCCGTTGCTTTTCTTTCTTCTGGTATCCTCGCTTCACAGCCAGACTTAAATTCGGCCGGTCGAAAGAGGAAATGAACACGCGCGGATTCCGAAGTTCCAATTGTTTCAGTATATCCTCCCGCGTCACCTTATCGGCCGTAGCCGTCAGCGCCATCACCGGAACACCGGGAAACTCCCGGTGCAACACGCCCAACTGCGTATACTCCGGTCGGAAATCGTGCCCCCATTGCGAAATACAGTGAGCCTCGTCGATGGCAAACAAGGACACATTCATGTCTTTCAGCAAAAAGGGTATCTCGGTCATCAGGCGCTCCGGCGAAATATAGAGCAATTTGATCTCACCCGACAAGCAGCCCTTACGCACGCGTACATTTTCTCCTTCGTCGTTCCCGCTATTCAAAGCTGCCGCCGATATACCGGCGGCTTTCAAATTTTCCACCTGATCTTTCATCAGCGAGATGAGCGGAGAAATCACGACTGCCGTCCCTTCTTTCATCAAAGCCGGAATCTGATAACACAAGCTCTTTCCACCGCCTGTCGGCATCAGCACCAACACATCTTCTCCCCGTAGAACATTATTAATTATATCTTCTTGCAAAGGGCGAAAAATGGTGTATCCGAAGTATTTTTTCAGTATATTATACATAGCACAATCTACAAACAAGTTTATTGTGTACAAATTTAATCTTTTTTATTTCTTAAAAACGTAAAACCTCTTGTATAAACGAAAAAAAAATATCAACTTTGTGGTAATTTCGCGTTATGAAGGATAACAAAGAAAGAGAAAAGCCCGGCTGCCAAGCCCAAGGCCGAAAAAAAGACAATTTAAAGTAAGTATGGGAAAGTATAATTTAACAGAAAAAAAAGAAAAGAATGCGGCCTACCGTTCGCTTGTACGAGCCGAACTGGTGGACGAACTGTATGAAAAGATTCTGGATATTTTCGTCTCCAAGAAAAAATACCGGGATCCCGATTATTCTGCCAAGAAACTAGCTGAAGAATTGAACACGAACACCCGCTACATCAGTGCTGTGGTTAACATCCGTTTCCGCCAGAACTATTCCAGTCTGGTGAACGAATACCGGATTAAGGACGCTATGTATCTGCTCGTCGACAAGCGCTACATGGACAAGACGATGGAGGAAATATCAGCGATGGTAGGCTTTGCCAATCGTCAGTCGTTCTACGCCGCATTCTACAAGCAGGAAGGAATGACACCACGTACTTACCGAATGAATCATTTGGCTAAAGAGAATGCAAAAGTCTAATTTCATACCATAAATTGCCAGAAAGGGATAAATCCGGTTTCGGATCTATCCCTTTTCTTCTTTCATTCCACTACATCACCTTATGAAATATACACGTTTCACCGAAAAAAACGTCTTGAACGGCACTGAAGACATACGAGAAAAGCCCGATTCTTTCCCTTACCAGGACGAACGTTTCGCCGACTTGCAACTACTGCGTTATCAAGTGCATGGCTTCGAGCAACTCAGACTGTCACAAAAAAAGTTGATTTACTTTTTGTCACAAGCCGCACTGACGGGGCGCGATATCCTATGGGACCAGAACGGGAGATATAACCTACGCATCCGCAAGATACTGGAAACCATCTATACCGACTACCAAGGCAACCGCACGGGGCCGAACTTCGAAGCATTGGTCGTCTACTTGAAACGTGTGTGGTTCTCCAATGGCATCCACCACCATTACGGATGTGAGAAATTTGTTCCGGGCTTCACCGAAACTTTTTTCCGGCACGCCATAACGAACGTTTCCCCGGAAAAGCTTCCTTTATCCGAGGGACAGACCGTCGAACAATTATGCAATGAAATAACACCGGTGCTGTTCGATCCGAATGTCATGCCCAAACGCGTCAACCAGGCGTCGGGAGAAGACCTGCTCCTGACCTCGGCCTGCAACTATTACGGCGAAGGGGTAACCCAGACCGAGGCCGAAAACTTCTACCGGTCTCTCAAGCAACCCGATGATCCTCACCCCGTCATGTATGGTATGAACAGTCGCCTGATCAAGGAAAACGGAAAGCTCACCGAGAAGACATGGTGCTCGGGAGGACTTTACGGCTCCGCCATCGACCGCATCGTATACTGGTTGAGAAAAGCCGCCGCCGTGGCCGAGAATCCCCGTCAACAGGCTGTACTTGAAAAACTCATCGAGTTCTACCACACAGGCGACCTGCATACCTTTGACGAATATACCATTCTGTGGGTCAAGGAGACGGAAAGCGACGTGGACTTCACCAACGGATTTACAGAAACCTACGGCGACCCGCTGGGCATGAAAGCCAGTTGGGAAGGATATGCCAACTTCAAAGACAAGGAGGCCACCCGCCGCACCGAGAAACTCAGTGCACAGGCCCAATGGTTCGAGGACCACTCTCCCGTGGACAACCGTTTCAAGAAAAGCTCCTGCCAAGGTGTTTCGGCCAAAGTAATCACCGCCGCCATACTGGGAGGAGATTTATATCCCGCCAGCGCCATTGGTATCAACTTACCAAATTCTAACTGGGTGAGGGCCGAGCATGGCAGCAAAAGTGTCACCATCGGCAATCTGACCGAAGCCTATAACAAAGCCGCCCACGGCAACGGCTTCCTCGAAGAATTTGTGGCAGATGCCACCGTTAAAGCCCTCATCGACCGCTACGGGGATCTATGTGACGACTTGCATACCGACCTGCACGAATGTCTGGGACACGGCAGCGGGCAATTGCTGCCCGGCGTCGACCCCGATGCGCTCAAGGCCTACGGTGCCACCATCGAAGAGGCGCGCGCCGATCTGTTCGGTCTTTACTATCTGGCCGATGAAAAGCTGGTGGAACTGGGCCTCACTCCCGACGGAGAAGCTTATAAGGCACAGTATTACACTTATATGATGAACGGCTTGCTGACACAGCTGGTACGCATCGAACCGGGCAACTACATTGAGGAGGCTCACATGCGGAACCGGGCACTGATAGCCCACTGGACTTTGGAACAAGGCAGTGGGAACGGCGTAGCGGAACTGATAAAAGAGGACGGTAAAACAACCGTACGCATAAACGATTACGCCCAGTTGCGCCTCTTGTTTGGACAGTTGCTGGCCGAGATCCAGCGCATCAAGAGCGAAGGCGATTATGCGGCCGCCCGCCAACTGGTGGAACGCTATGGCGTAACCGTCGACCCCGACCTGCACCGTGAAATCCTGGACCGCTATCGGAAACTGAACCTGGCCCCCTACAAAGGATTCATCAACCCCGTATACGAGCCGGTAACCGACGCAGAAGGGCGCATTACCGACATCCGCATTTCCTACGGTGAAGCTTACGACGCCCAAATGCTGCGCTACAGCCGCGATTACGCCACCTTACCTTATATTAATGAATAACGACATGGACATCCCATCTCTCCTGCGCGACATCAAACGCGAACTGCGCCTGGCCATGAACGGCATCGCCTCGGCCCGTATGCGCGAAAGCGGTATGAATTACAAACTGATTTTCGGTGTGGAACTGCCCCGACTGCAACAAATCGCTGCGGAATTTCCTGTCAACCACGAACTGGCCCAGGCCCTGTGGAAAGAGAACGTACGCGAATGCAACATTTTGGCCGGCCTGTTGCAGCCTGTCGACACGTTCTATCCCGAAATCGCCGACATCTGGGTGGAAAGTATCCGGGTGCCCGAACTGGCCCAACTCACGGTGATGAACCTCTTCGCCCGCCTTCCGTATGCCGCCGACTGCGCTTTCCGATGGATGGCCGACGAACGCGACATGTTTCAGTTGTGCGGATTCCTGCTCACGGCACGCCTGCTCATGCAAGGCGCCGTACTGAACGAACAGGCTGAAAACGAGTTCCTCGATCAGGCATCATCCGCCTTGCAGTCGCCGTTCCTGCCTGTCCGGCAAGCTGCCCGCGCCGCCTTGCAAAAATTCATGGAAAGCAACGAAAGCGCTTTTCAAAAAGGACAGCAAGCGGCAGGCATCTCACCGGAATAACAAGTTTTCGGCGATTTTGCCGGCCGTTGCTTCGGACTTATCACAAAAACCCTTATCTTTGCGAAAGAAAGAGAGAGCTATACGGTTCCATGAATACAAATGAAGTGCAAGCGATAATCTGCGAAAAATTTACAGACTATCTTGAAACGAACCATTTGCGGAAGACGCCCGAACGCTACGAAATCCTGAAGGCGATCTACTCCATTGAAGGAAGCTTCACGATAGAAGACCTGTTGCACAAACTGCTCAACGAGATTAAGTTCCAGGTGAGCCGTGCCACTCTCTACAACACCATCGAACTACTGGTTCGCGCCAACCTGCTCATGAAACACCAGTTGCCCCACGCTTCGCAATTTGAACGAATCGACGGGCAACGGTACAAGTGCTACCAGATCTGTTCGCAGTGCAGCTCCATGAAAGAATTCAGCAACATCCCCCTCGAAGGAGCTATCGACAAACTCAAACTCCCCCGGTTCTCAGTCTCCCACAAAACCTTCTACGTGTACGGTCTTTGTGCCAAGTGCGAGGCTGCCCTAAAACGGAAACAAAAAAAACAAAATACGGAAAAGAGAAAATGAAAAAAGGAAAAGTTGATGCTCTGCTGGGCATCGTATTCGGCGACGAAGGCAAAGGAAAAGTAGTGGACGTATTTACGCCCCGGTACGACGTAATCGCACGTTTTGCCGGTGGTCCCAACGCCGGACATACCATCATCTTCGAAGGCAAGAAATTCGTTTTACGCTCCATACCCTCGGGCATCTTCGACAAAGACAAGATCAATATAATCGGCAACGGATGCGTCATTGCTCCCGACCTGTTCATGGCCGAGGCCAAAGAGCTGGAACAAGCGGGCTATAACCTGAAAGACCGCCTGCACATCAGCAAACGCGCCCATCTGATCCTGCCCACCCACCGGGTGCTCGACCGGGCCTACGAAGCCGCCAAAGGCAAAAACAAAGTAGGCACGACAGGCAAAGGCATCGGCCCGACCTACAGCGAAAAGGCTTCCCGGACGGGACTTCGCGTAGGCGACATACTGGAGGATTTCGACCGGAAATACGCCGATCTGAAAGCCCGCCACGAACAAATATTACGCGATCTGCATTATACCGACTACGACATCACCGCCGAAGAGAAGGCGTGGATGGAAGGCGTGGCCTATATGCGGGAATTCCAGCTGACAGACACTGAAATCGAGATCAACCGTTACCTGAAAGAAGGCAAAAGCATACTGGCGGAAGGCGCACAGGGCACCATGCTCGACATTGATCACGGCACCTACCCGTTTGTCAGTTCGTCAAACACTACCAGCGGAGGCGTATGCACGGGACTGGGCGTAGGGCCCGGCAGTGTGGACGAGGTGTTCGGTATCTTCAAGGCGTATAGCACACGCGTCGGCTCCGGGCCGTTCCCCGTAGAGCTGTTCGACGAAACGGGTGACAAACTGCGGGAGATCGGTCATGAATACGGCGCCGTAACCGGACGCAACCGCCGGTGCGGATGGGTAGACCTGGTAGCCCTGAAATATGCGATCATGATAAACGGAGTGACGCAACTCATCATGATGAAAAGCGATGTACTGGATACATTCGACACCATCAAGGCGTGCGTCGCTTACCGGAAAGACGGTTGCGAGACCACAGACATGCCCTTCGAAACAGAGGGCTGCGAAGCTGTCTACAAAGAACTGCCGGGCTGGAAATGCGATTTGACGGGCATCACCAGCGAAGCGGAATTCCCACAGGCTTTCAAGGACTATATCAAATTTCTGGAAGACGAACTGGAAACACCCATCACCATCCTGTCGGTAGGACCGGACCGGGCGCAGACCATCGTGCGCGGTTAAACCGCACACCCCCTATCATAAACGGAAATCCCCGCAGACGCCGATCGTCTGCGGGGATTTCCGTTTTCAGGATTCCAAGTTTCCGGTTTCCGAAAGTAAACAAACGGTCACGCCGTACACTTCTTTATATTCCGACACGTTTTGCACCGTTCAAGGCGTGATGTGTACAAAACGAGACACGGTCTTTACACATCCTGACGTGAACGGTATTTTCCCTGCCCGGCTGCCCCGTTTTCGGGAACGGTCTCCGCCACTTTCATTCGGCCAGGCCGTGCAAAAGAGATGCCACCTCTTCGCGGGAGGCCCCCAGACGTAAAGCCGTTTCCAGATCGGCCCGCGCCTGTTTTTTCTTCTTCACCTCCCGATAGTACAGCGCCCTGCAAAGATAATATTCGGGATTCTCCGGCTCCAGTTCCACCGCTTTATTCAAGTCGTAGAGGGCCGTTTCGTATTGCTTGCGGGCCTGCTCCATACCGCCCCGCACGGCATAATTCGAAGCATGGCCGGGATAAAGCGCCACCAGCCGGTTCATCATCTCCATAGCTTCATAGGGCCGGTTGTCCTTATCGTTCAGCAAAGCCAGCCCGAGCATACCTTTCTCATGCGCAGGTTCCAGCGCCAGCAAGGCTTCGTAGTCGGTACGGGCTTTCTTGAACAACCGCTGGCGCACATAGATATAAGCGCGAAACAGCAGTGCCTCGCGGTGTTCGGGATTCAAGTCGAGCACATCACTATAGTCGACCAGCGCCTTCTCCTCGCGCCCCAACCGCATGTAAAGCGACGCCCTGTCGAGCAGCAGTCCCATCGTATGCGGCGACAGACCGATGCCCAGCGTATACGACTCAAGCGCTTCTTCATAGCGCTGCTGACGTTCCTGAATACGGCCGATGTGATTAAACAGCAAGGCATTGGATTTCTGCGCCGGACCGACCTTCAAGGCGGCACGCAAACAGTCTTCGGCCTGCTTCAGACTATCGGCAGCCATGGCCTCCAGTCCTTGCCGCACATAGTCATCGTAGGTCTGTGCACCGGCGGTTCCTCCCGGCAGGCACAGCGCAAAAGCGATCAGGATCTTCTTCATAAAACAGGATTTTTCGGCGGGGCACAA
>ERZ778503.556-NODE-556-length-30463-cov-10.664792_pt1 | contig 30463 bp, 22 predicted proteins | sample MGYA00510047_ERZ778503 | MGnify/ENA primary metagenome ERZ778503 (study PRJEB29527, sample SAMN07138965) | mouse gut metagenome | material: feces | host: mouse | place: China:Nanjing | collected 2016-01-25 ... | reverse complement strand
TTCAGGGGTCAAATCAACCTGGCCGCAGGGGTCATCCGCGCCTGGGTTTTCCAAGGGGATTCCATTCTACAGGATTGATAGGTACATTGACTTTTTCTCCCACAGATTTGTTGAAGTCCATGACGACAGTTTCGATATTTTTCTCTTCAGTGCAGATATCGTCATACAATCGATAAATCACGCCATCAACTTCCCGCATCCGGATTGTAGGATATTCAGAAAGTCCTATTGCAATTAAATCTTGACACTCGTGTAGTTCCTTATTTATCCTCAGATGCTTGTGTGCTTTGAGCAGATGATACTCAATTCCATTAACCACCTCAGTACCATCGAACTTGAATTGAATGATATCATTGTTGAATGGATCTCCGATTGCTCGAAAATACTCCCACATCCGGTCTTCCCGAATGAGACGCACAGCGTCATCGGCAGTTGCAGCTGAGGAACCGGTATCAATAGGAATTTGGGCCGATACGCTGAGAACCGAGCTGAACAGCGTCATTCCGATAAGGATTTTTTTAATGTTCATGGTGTATGTATTGGTTTTGGTTGACACTATGTATTTGAAGTCATTTAAACTTTTTTACGTCCCTCCAAGCTACATTTCTTAAGGTTAGCCGCTATTGATATTCGGAAGATATAAATCCTTCTATCGATAACTTGGCCCGCAGTGTTCCCTTTTCAAGTATTCCTATCTGCTTAAAATCTTAATGAACCTTACGGATGAAAAAGTTTAAACGACTTCAATCCGAACATGGTTAATTTCCGGAGATAACAATGACGGATTTACCGTCAGGACTTTTCTTCAGGATTTTCTCCGAGCCTGTAGGATTCAAGATCCGGTGACCCTGCATATCGTAATACCGGACTTCCTCTATCCCCTCATCTACCTGCTCAACACCTGTCCAGCCGACAGAATCCGCGTACCAGTCGTAATTTAATCCGGAATATATAATCCGGTTTTCGGCATTATAGACGTTATTAAGGAAGAATCCGGTAACTGGGAAAGCCGTTACACCATCATAATGTTCAAGCATTGCGATTGTACCTTCACGTAAAGGTCCGCGCTCCACATCCGGAGCTTTCGTGCATTTCACCGGCCCAATCCCTTCCACTATCTGAAAGTATCCGAATGAGTATGACGGATCAACAGGCATATGAAGCGTCATGCTGACACTCCGGTATATCTCTCCATCCACAATTTCAGTGTCAGTATCGAATACAGTCATCTTATAGTCAATATCCAATTCGCTCGGAAACAGGATTTCCTTTATTGGACGCGCTAAGAATGAATATCCGACGTGCAGGTTGGCATCCTCATCCTTATTAAGGTTGAAATCCATAATAAGGACTTCTGCTGATTCACTGTCGCACCAGGCTTCATCATATATGCGATATACCCTTCCTCCAGATTCACGCATTCTGACGGGTTTATGCTCAATGGGTATACCGTTTTCCGACATAAGGTCAAGGTATGAATGAGTTTCACTATTGGTCTTGAAGTGATTACGCACATTGAGCAGGTTATACTCCACACCATCTACCACCTCCGTCCCCTCAAACTGCAGTTGAATAATCTCTCGTTCATATGCTACACCTGTATACCGTACATACTCCCACATCCGGTCTTCCCGAATGAGACGCACAGCGTCATCGGCAGTTGCAGCTGAGGAACCGGTATCAATAGGAATTTGGGCCGATACGCTGAGAGTCGAGCTGAACAGCGTCATTCCGATAAGCATTTTTTTAATGTTCATGGTGTATGTGTTGGTTTGGGTGGTTAGTGTTCGCAAACTGGCAGTAAAACCGACAGTAAATTACATCCGCAAACTTACAAAATAAAATTAAGAAGTGCAAAATAATTCTAAGTATTAACAATATTTAACTGAAATATATATGAATATGTCGGATAAAATACTTATGAGTGGAAATGGCGTTTTGACATGGATGTTCGGTCATGAAGGAGGCACAGCATGAAAAAAGACTGATGGGATGTAATCTGTCAGTCTGTCAGTCTGTTGCGTTCAATAGGATCCAATGGCAGTCAAGGGGTGCGGGGTATGGGGAGAGGGAAGAGGTTATTTCGGGTCAGGGAAGGCAGCGAGGTATTCTATGGCGCGGGAGAGGATATTGTCGTAGCCGGCTGCTAATTCATCGGCAGGAGAATGGCATTCGAATCCCTCGGTCGGATCAATGCCGAACTCTGTCAGTTCGCCGTCAGGACCGTAAAGAGGAGAGGCGGAGAAACGTATGCTCCATCCGTTGGGCAACTCCGAAGTCCAAGGCAGGCCGCCACCGCCACCGGTGCGTGCGCCGATCAGCGTCACATTAGGCAGACTTTTCATCACCGCCGCGAATGCATTCGCGGCGCTATAACAAGAGCGGTTGGTAAGCAGCACAATCGGTTTGTCGAGATATTTGACACGGTAATCCGGAGCAGGCTTATAGGTAAAGAAATACGGTTCGGAGAAATCATCGTGTCCCGGACCAGTCTTATGGCATATCGAGCCTCCGGGAATTTCATGGTCGATAAATCGCCCTACAAAAGTATCGATATTGGTAAGCACCCCCCCTCCGTTGTCGCGGATGTCGATAATCAGAGCCTTCGAATCGCTCAGAGCCGCCAGCACATAATCCAGTCCCAGTTCAGACACGGTGGTGGAAAAAGATGGGTAATAGATGTATCCCACATTCTCCGGGAAGAGGTAATAATACATGCCCGAAGTAGAAAGATATCGGAAATCCAGATAATCCTGCTGCAGCGTGCGGAGGTCGAAGTCCTGCGGATAGTCGGTCCACCACTTACGGTAATAACTCGTAGTGAACCGCGACACGAGATTCACATGTCCGTCTTCCAGACAATCAAGCATTGAGGCGCATATTTGGAACAGTTGGTATTCATTTGTCTCATCAGTGATAAGGGCACGATAGGAGGCAGAAGTCTGTCGCCAGTCTATGTCCTTTTCCTGCAGAAAACAATATCGGGTGTCAATTATTTCGCTGAGCGCATCGAAATTGCCGTAATTGTCGTCGGCGTAGGATATGTCATCGTCAGAGCAGGCAGTGCAGAGCATAAACATAAGAGCAGAGGCTGCGGTGACGGAGGGGGTAAGTTTCCGGAGCATATAGTAGTCAGAGATGAGATAATGATTCAGAACGGGCGGATTTGCCGCGAGGCGGGACGTTTCATTCCGAGGCCGCCGGGTATGACCCCGATGGTGAAAGCATTAGTCGAAGAGCGGTATACAAGATTATTGGCTGACGCACGCTGCCAGTCAAGTCGGTATCCCAACTCCATCGCGGTGCGTCCGAGATCAAGGCGTATTCCGAGATGCAGATTGACTTTCCGGCGGTTGCCGGGCCATCCGCAATGCACCAGCCCCGCGTGATTGCCGAGATACATTTCATAATAAGTCTCCCCGTAGCCTGGCATATAGAAAGCCCCGAGCAGCGGAGTGCGCAGATTAAGGGTCACCACGGTCGGCACCCTCCAGAACCGATGGGTCCACGATACTGAAGCTGCGGCTTCGACAGCCGCAGCCACGTTGACACTCACCGGATTATTACTGTTCTTAAGCAGCGCCAGCGCGCCCGCTTCCACTTCCAGTCCGCCGCCTGCCGACACGGCAAATCCCTGCGGCAGTCGCCACCAGCCCCGCATATTCCACGCGAAGTCGGCATCGATGGCCTGCATCGAGGAATTCTGGCGCGGATTGAGCAATGACAGTGCCCCGTCAACATGAGCCTCAAATGCCATCATGGCGCTCTGAGGAGCAAACGGCATACACTTTTCCCATCGTCCGGACACGGCATACCGAGTCCCTGCATATGTCACCGGAGCCAGATACTGCGACACCACCGAACGTCTGCCAAACTCCAGCGAATAGCATCCCGTCACCGGGCGCGACGTCTCTGACGGCGCGTCTGTAAATGAGGCTGTCCGGATATCAGCCGCCGAATCAACCCCAAGCTCCTCAGCACTGGTCATCGCAGGATAGAGAGCGAGAGCCGACGCGAGCGCTACGGTACTTATATATTGCTTGAATCGCTCAGTCATCGGTCGGTAAGTCTGCGCCGGCATCCACTTCGGCAGGCGTGGTGGCGGCATCACCGGACTCGCCGGAATTATCGAAATCAAACAGGTCGCCCTGCACCACTACCGGTCCGGCCGGAATCAGAGGTTCCTCCTCCGGAATATCCTCTACCGGAGGGGCCGGAGGTCCGGGGAAGCGGAGAGGCTCGAGTTCGGTTATGCGCTCCATGCGGAAAGTCGTGATGCGCTTGCCCTTTGCCTTGAAACTCTTGGTGCCGATAAACTCTTCGGCATCAATCTCAAGCGGCGGACGCACCGCATCATTGCCGCCGAAAATCACCTCCAGGCGCGGATAGCAGGTATCCGTAAGCAGCAGTAGTTGAGAAGTCGCATCGTTGCCCACATAACGCTGAGGCTTGGCCGAAGGCTCGAAAGTGAAACGCTTCAGATACGGATTGCCGAGCGAGGCATCATAGAGCGCGGCAGTCCATACCTTATGGGGGTCAAACTTTTCGATGCGCAGTATATTGTCGTCGTAATGGTTGGTGTCGGCAAAGGAAGTGGTATAGAACTCTCCATCGCGGGTGATCACCAGCACGAGGTCGTCGCCCTGGAACACCCCCAGACTGTCGCCACGCCCGTCGTAGTTCAGACGCAGCACGTCACGGTCAAACCACACCTCGCGGCCTCCAAGCGTAGAGCCGCCGCGCTTTTCGAGGGTAATTGACTTGACGGCATACTTGGTCACCAGATTGCCCAGCGACTCCTTGCCGCGTAGAGCCAGGTCGGCGAAATCCACCGAGAGTTCACGGTTGCGCGGTCCGCGTCCCGACTCATTCGGTTCGCCGGTGAGAGTCACCTTCACCACTTCCGCCTCGCCATTGGGATTGACACTCAGATACTCGATGCGCGACCCAGGCAATCCCTTCGTGATGTCATATTCCTTTTCACGAGTCAGACCGGTGATGCAGAACCGTTTCTTATAGTACCATCCGCCACCCAGCGGCAGACCGTGCGGACTGAACTCCGGTTTGCCGTTGCGGTAGATCACGTTATATATGGTGCGCTTGTCGTCCTTCTTGAACAGACCTATATGGCGCACCTTCGTACCTTTCTTCCCGATAAACACCTTGTCCTGCACCTTGATAATCTTATAGGTGCCGTCGCGGTAGATTATGAGGATATCGTCAATATCCGAGCAGTTGAACTGGAACTCACCTTCCTTAAGTCCGATTCCTACGAAATTGCCATCCTTATCGAAGAGCAGGCGCTTATTTGCTTCCGCCACTTTGGTGGCCTCGATTGAATCGAATCCTCGCAGAGTCGTGCGGCGCGGATACCGCTCACCATATTTATCCTTCAGATGCCGATACCATGCGATGGTATACTCCGTGATATGCTCGATATTGCCGGCGATACGTTCGATTTCGGCCTCAAGCCGGGATATACGCTCATGAGCCTTCTCCGAATTAAACTTCAGAATGCGTCCCATCTTGATTTCCCAGAGTCGCATTATGTCGTCGCGTGTCAGCTGGCGGTAGAAAGATGGTTTCCATGGGGTCATAAGCTCGTCGATACGGTCGACGGCCTTATCCATATCCGGCGCCTGCTCCAGCTGCTTGTCCTTATACATCCGCTCCTCGATAAAGATCTTTTCGAGCGAAGCGAACAGCATCGACTCCCGATTTTCGTTAAGTTTAATTTTCAACTCCTCAAGCAGCAGCCGGCGGGTGTGATCGACACTGAACTTCAGCAGGTCGCTCACGGTAAGAAAATGAGGTTTCTTATCCGCAATCACGCAGCAGCAGGGGGAGATACTCACCTCGCAGTCGGTAAACGCGTAGAGAGCATCGATAGCCTTGTCTGATGAAGTGCCGGGAGCGAGATGCACCAGAATCTCAGCCTGAGCCGAAGTATTGTCGTCGACTTTGCGCACCTTTATTTTACCCTTCTCCATCGCTGACAGAATGGAAGTGATCAGTGTCGGAGTCGTCTTGCCGAAAGGCAATTCGGTGATGGCCAGGGTCTTATTGTTGATTTTCTCGATTTTGGCGCGCACCTTTACCGATCCGCCGCGCGCACCGTCATTATAACGCGAGGCATCGAGCAATCCGCCTGTCTGGAAATCAGGGAGCAGGCGGAACGTGCGCCCCTCCAGATAATCCACGGCGGCATCAAGAATTTCATTGAAATTATGAGGAAGAATCTTGGCCGACAGTCCGACAGCGATACCTTCCACCCCCTGGGCAAGCAGCAGCGGAAACTTCACCGGCAGAGCCACCGGCTCCTTCTTTCGTCCGTCATAAGAAGGAGTCCATTCGGTAATAGCGGGGGAGAACACCGTCTCCAGAGCGAATTCCGACAGGCGCGCCTCAATGTAACGAGGCGCGGCAGCGCCGTCGCCTGTCAGTACATTACCCCAGTTACCCTGAGTGTCGACAAGCAGCTCCTTCTGTCCGAGCTGCACCAGAGCGTCGCCGATCGAGGCATCGCCGTGGGGGTGATACTGCATTGTGTTACCTACGATATTGGCCACCTTGTTAAATCGGCCGTCATCGAGAGTCTGCATTGAGTGCAGGATGCGTCGCTGCACCGGTTTCAGCCCATCCTCAATATGAGGCACGGCACGCTCCAGAATCACATAAGATGCGTATTCAAGATACCAGTTGCGGAACATTCCTGACAGCACCGTGCGTCGGTCGCCTGAGCCGGGCGCCGTATAAGGTTCGGCGGGCGAAGCCTGAGCTATGCGCTGTTCCACAGCGTCGGTAAGACGCCGTGTCTGTGCCAGCAGGTCGTTGTCGGATTCTGTCACGATATTATTATCAGACTCTTCCGGTATATTATTGAGGGTCTCGTCGGTCATGATGGGGCTGAATGTTAAAAAAAGTCAGTCAAAAAACAGGATGGCGTATGGAGTCGCGACATCCTGTTACGGCAAAAATAGTAAAAAAATGGGGAAAAATCAAGAGCGAGGCGTAAAATGCACTTAAGTTGCAGCCATGATGCCTGATAACAGTCGGTTCTGACCGGATGCGGATGGCCGTCAGATGGTGGCGAATGCGGATTTATAAGCCTAAAATGTTAATGAGTGTTAAATAAGAAGATTTTTTCATGTTATACAGCATTGTTTTTAAAAATAATTTGTAACTTTGCATTGAGTTTTTCATGGTATTAGATTTTAAGGTTAACAGAAGATTGGTTGTCGAGATGACAATCAATTTTTTTTTGTCGCTGCGAATCCTATGATAATATGTTTATTGGCAGTAGTTTTGGGCATCATAGGCTATATTCTGGTCATCGAGAAGCCGTGAGATGGAGAAACTGATAATGAAAAGCGGGTACAGACTGGAATTTTGCGTGAAAATAAGTAAAATTAAAGGATAATTTTGTAACTTTGCCGATGTAACCCGATATGCTTTTGCCTCCGAAGGCGGTGTGCCGGCGAAAAGGCGTCCTTATCCGTCAGCGACGACTGCAATATGGCATAGCGAGGGGAGTAAAGAAAACGATCCAAAACGATCCATATACACAGACATGGGAAACAAGATCAAAATCAATGGTCTGACATTTGTGCCATACCTTACACGCGAGCGTATAGCAGAGCAGGTGAAGCGAGTGGCCGAGGAGATACGCCGGGACGTGGGGCAGAGCCAGCCGGTGTTTATATGTGTGCTCAAGGGGGCGTTTGTATTTGCCGCCGACCTTATCCGGGAGATCGGCATCAACGACTGCACCTGTTCATTCGTGCGCTACGCCTCCTACGACGGGACATCCACGACAGGCAAGGTGCGTCAGCTCGTAGGACTTACCGACGACCTTGCCGGGCGCGATGTGGTGATAATCGAAGATATAGTCGACACCGGGCTGACTGCAGTAAAAATGATTGACGACATCAAAGCACATAATCCTCGCTCTGTGCGTTTCGCCACACTGCTTCACAAGCCCCAGTCATCGCGCACCGGCTTCGAGCCTGACTACATCTGCTTCTCCATACCTCCGAAATTCATACTCGGCTATGGCCTTGACCTTGATGGGAAAGGGCGCAATCTCCATGACATCTACGTGATAGAAGAAGAGCAGGACAGCGCCGAGGGCTGACGCGCATTCCCCGCCACATGCCCGCACACGCCGGCATGGCTAAAATCAAAAGGAAAGTATAAAAACAACAAATATAAAGAGAGAGATGATCAATATCGTACTGTTCGGGGCTCCCGGCTCCGGCAAAGGCACCCAGAGTGCCAAAATCATCGACCAGTTCGGCCTCTACCATATCTCGACAGGAGAAGTGCTCCGTGACCATATAGCCCGCGGCACCGAACTCGGCAAGACTGCCGAAAGCTACATATCCAAAGGTAATCTCATCCCGGATGAGCTGATAGTCGACCTTATAGCCCACGTAATCGACAATGAGGCGCGCGAGGCAAAGGGAGTGGTGTTCGACGGGTTCCCCCGCACCATTCCGCAGGCAGAAGCTCTGCGCGACATGCTTGAGGCCAGGGGCAGCCGGGTACATGCCGTCGTAGGTCTGGAGGTGCCCGAAGAGGAACTTATAGAACGTATGCTCAACCGTGGCAAAGAGACCGGCCGCGCCGACGACAACCTCGACACCATCAAGAACCGTCTTGACGTATATCATAACCAGACACACCCTCTCAAGGAATACTATCTTAAAGACGGCAGCTATCTTCCGGTCAACGGCTCAGGTTCGGTAGAAGAAATCTTCGACTGCATAGCCGCAGGCATTGAGGAGGCTACAGGCGAGGTGCGACGCAGCCGTAAATAAAGGCGGTGGCATATCGAACTTTGAGACGGTTCAAATTCCGGCACTCTCCTTAGATACACACACACGCTGACTTTGATTCCATCGTGATAGATTGCAGGTATTGCCACACAGCAATGCCTGCAATCAGATATAAATTCTTACATACAGTCGGGAATGCCCGAGCTTTTAAAAAGGCAGTGCCGACCTTAAAACAACAATAACATGAATAAAACTCTTGGCTCAGCAGTGCTGTCGCTCCTTTGTGCCGCTACGGGTACCGGGATGCTCCATGCCACTGATTACGGACTGCCCGCAGGTATCCAGGAAGGCAATATTCTGCACTGCTTCAATTGGACGGCTTCAGAAATCAAGGCTGAACTTCCTAAAATAGCCGAAGCGGGATTCGGCTCCGTGCAGATGTCGCCCATGCAGCGCCCCGACATCAAGGCCGGTTCGTCATGGCACGACCTATATCGACCGTATGACCTCGCTTTCAAGAGCAGCTCCTACTGTTCGGAGCAGGATCTCAGAGACCTCTGCGCCGAAGCAGCCGGATACGGCATTAAAATCATAGTAGACGTAGTGGCCAACCATGTAGACAAAACTGCAGGCTATCACGACACATGGTGGGACTCCGACGGGCGAGTGCGCTGGGAGGGTCAGATCAACTACGGCGACCGCTATTCGATTACCCACGGCTGTCTTGGCGATTATGGCGATGTCAACTCCGAGAACAGTGATGTCCAGGCGCGTGGCAAGGCTTATGTAGAGAAACTTAAGGAACTCGGCGTTAGCGGTATACGATGGGATGCCGCCAAGCATATCGCCCTTCCGTCAGAAGGGTGTGCATTCTGGAGCACAGTCACCTCAGTGCCGGGAATGTATCATTATGGCGAGATTCTCGACACTCCAGGACCCAACCCTTCCATTATCAAGGAATACTCGCAGTATATGTCGGTGACCGACAATAAATACTGCAACTATGCGGCCAAAGACAACGGCGGCATCCCCGGCGGCTATGGCGGCGACTGGGTGGTCAATCAGGGACTGAGCGACACGAAGCTCGTGTACTGGGCAGAGAGCCACGATACATACTCCAACGACGAATGGTCGCAGAACGTTGACCAGAGTGTAATAGACCGTGCATATGCGGCATATGCCTGCCGCAGCGGCGCCACGGCACTCTATCTTGCGCGCCCGGCAGCAAAGGGATTCAATAATATCAAGGTCGGCAAAGGCTCGACTGCCTATCAGAGCAAATCAGTGGCAGAGGTGAATAAATTCCGCAACGCCATGACCGGCAGAAAAGACTGGTTTGAGAGCAACGGCAACGCCTGCTCCATCACTCGTGAGAACGGCGGTGCCGTAATCGTGATGAAGGGGAGCGGAAGTGTCAGCGTCGTTAACGGCGGCGGGTATTGTCCGGCCGGCACATACACCGACCGTGTGAGCGGCGGCACGTTTACCGTCACATCCACCACAATCACAGGCAATGTAGGCAGCAGCGGCATCGCCGTGATTTATGATGGAGAAATCGATATTCCCACACCTCCGGATCCGACGCCTGATCCGACACCCACTCCCGATGACGGCTACTACGTGTATTTCGCCAACACATCCGGCTGGAATGTAATGGTATGGGCATGGGACTCTGCGGGTGAACCCTGCGGCGTCAGCACCCAATGGCCGGGTGACCCGATGACAGAGAAGAATGGAGTGCTTTACTGGAGCGCTTCTGCAGGTAAAGTGCCGTCGCAGATTATTTTCAGCAATGCCGGTGGGGAGAAGGCCGGTGACGGCGACCTCGTTTTTGTAAACGGCGCCACCTACTATCCCGACGGCAGCTATAAGATGATAAGCTATGGCGGAGAAGACCCGACTCCCGGTCCGCAGCCTGTGGATATGCCCTCTGCCCTCTATGTACTCGGCAATATCTCTGGCGCACAGTGGGACACCGCCAATGGCGCGGCCATGACAATTGCAGAGCCCGGGGTATTCGTCACGTCGTCGAAAGTGACATTTGCTCCGGATGCAGGCGAATCAGTGTGCTATTTTAATCTCACAGACCGTCTTGGCGCCGACTGGGATGAGGTCAACATGAACGCCAATCGCTTCGGCCCCTCTGTCGAGGGTGTGTCGCTGACACTCAATGGCTGGGCCGACATGAAGAAATATGCCAATAACGTAAATGCTTCGGCCTGCAAGTCATGGACTGTGGCTCCGGGCAGCTACTATGTGCGCGCCGACTTCAACAACGGGCGTGTGCAGATCACCAATATTACAGGAGTGGAGATACTTGATGCCTCCGACGATGCCGAGGCATCCTATTTCACTCTGCAGGGTGTGCGTGTGGCCAAGCCGGAAGCCGGAAAGATTTATATCCGTGTGGCTGGCGGCAAGGCCTCAAAGATAATGATGAGATAATCCGGACAGCCCGGTATGACTCGGAACACGTAGCAAATCACGCTGAAATCCGATTAATCATTAAACGAAATAATCCCCATGCGTCATGACGCATGGGGATTATTTCGTTTATGTAAGTATTCTATTTTATCACTTCCTGCTGATGCTCATGGTAGGCGGCATCTTCCTTTTTCTTTTTCAGCTTAACCTTCATTGTGTCAAAGCCCTTGCCATATACGCCGTTGACGTTGGCCTGGGTGATGAAAGCGTCAGGGTCGATAAGTTTCACGATGCGGAAGATTGTCACCGCCTCAATCTTGCGGCACCATACCATAAGAATCTTCACCTCCTTTTTCGAGTACCATCCCATTCCGTCGAGCACCGTCACGCCACGCCGGGCCTCTGCATTGACCTTGTCGGCAATCTCCCGCCAACGGTGGGAGAAGATTACAAACTGAGTGGCCTGTCGGTTGGTATTTATAATCATGTCGGTGATATATGCTATGACAAAAGTCACAATCCAGCCGTACACGATTAGCGGCACTCTCGCCTCAATGCGTTCCCCCCACTCGCCATCATATGGCAGGAATATGCTGCATGTGACGATAAGCATGTCGGTCACAATCATGGTGCGTCCGATAGAGACGTTGCTTAGCTTCGACACCATGGCGGCGATGATATCGGTGCCGCCCGAGGAGCCGTTGTGGATGAACACCGTGCCGACTCCCAGACCGCAGAAGATGCCGCCTAGGATGGCGCTCATGCTGATATCCGCGATAATGGGATGTCCCAGACTCATAAAGAAATTCTCAAAAACGCCGATGAAGAGCGAGATGATTGTGGCACCGAAGATGGTGCGCATCACAAAGGTCTTGCCTACCAGCTTAAAGGCCATGCCGAGCAGCAGCAGATTGCAGACATACTGGGTGACGGCCACCGACACAAACCCTCGTGTGCCGAAATATACCAGTGTGCCGACACCCGACAGACCGCCGATCACAATCTCGTGAGGCAGGATAAAGGCTGTGAAACCTACACCATACAGCAACAGGCCAAAGATAATCATGATATAATCCTTGGCGTTGTTGATAAGGGCTTTGTGGATGTTTTTTGTCATAAATCGATATAGATTGTATCAGAATGTAGTCCGCATCGGCTGAAAAAACGCATGGTGAGAATCAACAGATGCCGGAAGTGTTAAATTATGTACAAAGGTATAAAATTTCGGCTGACTCTCAAAGTGCCATAAGTTAAATTTACTCATTGACAGGATAAAACTTTTTCCCGTCAGGAGCATCGGATTATTTGCTGATAGATTTCAGATTCAATCAGCGGAATCGGATTGGGCGAGTCAGAAGGCACAATCTGCACCAGATCCGGCTCGATTGCCACACGGTAGATTTTGTCAGGTCCGCAGTTGACATTATAGTCATCCGGATTATAAAGAGCCGTAAGTTTCTTCAGTTCCCGCTTAAGGCAAGCGAATATGGGGCGGCGGATTTCCGGAATCCGCAGGTCGGGAGTCTGGTCGCGATTGCCGCCGAATAGTCCGTAGATATCGGCATACTGGCGCTGTATGCGGTCAACCCGCCTGTCATATCTTTCTCGTGCGGCCTGCCCCTTGGGGACATTGAAATTCAGCCCCTCCTCGCCACGGCAGAGCAACAGCATGTAGAGGGCCCGTTCACGGCGGTGTACGCCTGTCAGGGTGGTGTCGATATCCGGGTATCTGATTTCACTCTCATAGGGATTCAGCAGAATCCGGCTTCTCACATTCTGGCGCACCAGAAAGATATCGAGCAGTTGCTTATAGAAACCGTGATAGAGAAACTGATTGTCCTTCTCTTCCGAAGAATTGGCCACATAGATGTCGCTGCTGAGCAGATTCGTAAACGAATCCACCAGCTTCAGGACTGTCTGGAGGATGTCGTCGGCCACTTCGATGCGGAGATAATTCGAATAAGGGGCATCATTGACAAAATTATTGCTAATCTTGATAAGCAGCGAGGGGTAGGTGGAGCGTAGTGCCGATATGCCACATCGGTTGCAAAGTATATCCTTGCAGAACTCGGCTGTGGTCATCTTCATAAGTTTGTCATAACTCTCACTGATGCGCTCCTGACTAATCGCTGGAGCCAGAAACGACAGGATGCGACAGAACAGTCCGCGATCCGTGCGGCGGTAGTGGTCGATGATATAAGGGAGATAGATGAAATGCAGGCCGGCCAGCTGCATCTCTTTGAATATAATGCGGTGGCTGGTGCGGATGGCCTCGTTTATTTCTTCATCGGCATTGTTCTCGATATATATTGCAGTAGCGGTGTCGATATTGAAATCAGCCCTCGGGATTGAGATTACCTCGGCTTTCTCGGCTGCATTTTCATTCAGACAGAGTTTTAAGGCTACCATCAGCAGAGCCTCGGAATGAGAGCAGAAGCCATCGCTGACAGTCATGCTGCGGCAGTCGGAGAGCAGATCGGCTCCCAGGCCGCTTTCATCGCCTGACGCTATTGTGGCTATGGCCTCTCCGAGCGACAGGGCTCTGGCTTCAATCTGCTGCTGACTGTCGATTGAGTATCGATTGCAGACGCGTTGCCAGCAGTCCATTTCGCCGGTGTCTATAATGCGGTCGGCCTTGATAAGGTCGGAAAAGATTCTTGCTATTGCTATGCGGAGTATTCGTTGCATGTATAAGGTGTCAAGTGGATTGCAGGGATAAGTAAGTGTCTTCAGTCAGGATAAGCGGAGTTGCCGGCGTGTCGGCATGGCTTTACGATATTTTGCCGGGAAGATTGCCTGCATAATCTGCCGACACGCAGATTCCAAAACACAAATTTAGGAAAACAGGGGCATAAAAGCAAACGAATCCACCTCTTTTTTATATAAGTGTCCGGTTGAATTTTTAGATTCCCTTTCAATTACGACCGGTTGAATCTGAACACTTGCTTATGTTGTGTATTAGCGGGCTATACTACAGATTAGACTGGTGCGCGACAGCCGTAAATGGCTTTGGTGTGGAGTGGTAAAATGAGGTTTTTACTTAAACTCGGGTTCAAAGTGAAATATTTTTTGTATCTTTGCGCTCATATTGATGTTTAAACAGGCTTTTATGAAAAAGATTGGCAATAGGTATGTGCCGGGAGACGGTTTATATTCTTCCGATTACGAGCACGACGGCTGTGGCGTAGGACTTGTGGTTAAGATAGATGGCAGCAAACATCATTCGATTGTTGACCAGGGACTTAAAGTGCTCGAAAATATGGCGCACCGAGGTGCGGAAGGAGCCGACAACCTCACGGGGGATGGTGCTGGCATCATGGTGCAGATTCCCCATGAGTACATACTTCTCAACGGTATTCCGGTGCCCGAGAAAGGCCGCTACGGCGTAGGGATGGTGTTTCTGCCCCGCGAAGAGGCCGACAGAAAAGCTTTTGAGGCTATCATCGACCGTGAGATAAAGGCGCATGGACTCTTCCTGATGCACACTCGCGAAGTGCCTGTAGACAGCACGGTGCCTGGGCCGGATGCACTTGCCACCGAACCCGTAATCCGCCAGCTATTTATCGTGGGTAGCGACAATCGCGACCGTCTCGAACGCCTCCTATACATAATCCGCAAACGTATAGAGCAGGCAGTGCTCGAATCTGAAGAGATAGCCGACAAGGAAGGATGCTATGTGGTCAGTCTCTCCACCCGCACCCTGATATACAAGGGTATGCTGTCGTCGCGGCAGCTGCGGCTATACTTCAAGGATTTGCAGAGCCCATACTTCACCAGTGCCATAGCTCTGGTGCATTCCCGCTTTTCCACCAATACCTTCCCTCAGTGGCGTCTTGCCCAGCCATTCCGGTATATCGGCCATAATGGGGAAATCAACACCATCCGTGGCAATCGCTTCTGGATGTCGACACGTGAGGCCGTGATAGCTGCCGATGAGGCGGGAGAGATGCAGCGGATAGGAGAGGTGATACAGCCATCGATGAGCGACAGCGGCTCATTCGACAACGCCTTGGAATTCTTCATACGCTCCGGTATGGAACTTCCTCACGCCCTGGCCATGCTTGTGCCCGAAAGCTGCACCGGACACAATTCACTCTCTCGCCGCCTGAAGGCATTCTACGAATACCACTCCATATTCATGGCCCCCTGGGACGGTCCGGCGGCCATAATCTTCTCCGACGGACGTTATGCCGGTGGGATGCTCGACCGTAATGGTCTGCGGCCGGCGCGAGTCACCGTCACTAAATCGGGCGAGATGATAATAGCCTCCGAAGCCGGAGTGCCCGACATTCCGGCTGCTGAGATCGAGCGCAAAGGGCGTCTTAAGCCAGGCAAGCTCCTGATGGCAGATACCGAAAAGGGGCGTATATATGGCGATGCCGAGATAAAGCGAGAACTCGCATCGCGTCTGCCGTATGCCGAATGGCTACGCGACGGGAGAATCGTGCTAAGCGAACTGCAGAGCGGGCGCAAGGTGAGCCATGAGGTGGCCGACCGCCAACGTCTGATGCGAGCTTTCTGTTATAACCGCGAAGACATAGAGCTCATCATCAAGCCCATGGCCGCCGCCTCGCAGGAGCCGGTCGTGTCGATGGGCAACGATGCCCCTCCGGCGGTGCTTTCGCATATGCCGCAGAGATTCTTCAACTATTTCCGTCAGCAGTTCGCGCAGGTCACCAACCCGCCGATCGACCCGATTCGCGAGCAGAGTGTCATGTCGCTCACGAGTTACGTAGGCTCCGTGAGCAAGAACATACTTCGCCCCACAGCCGAGTTATGCAAGGTCGTGATGATGTCGTCGCCCGTGATCAGCGACGGCGAACTCAACATGCTGCGCCATCTTCAGTATAAGGGATTCCGCACCATTACGCTCTCCATGCTCTTTGAGGCAGAAGGGGGAGTGGTGGCGATGGAGCGGGCCCTCGACCTGCTTTGCCGCGATGCGGAGGCTGCCGTCGACGGGGGCTATAACTATATGGTGCTCTCCGACCGCAACGTGAGCCAGCGCATGGCTCCCATACCCTCGTTGCTGGCTCTTTCTGCCGTGCATCAGCATCTGGTGAGCCGTGCCAAGCGCTCGCAGATAGCCATAATCGTAGAGAGCGGAGAGATATGCGAGGTGATGCACGTGGCCCTGTTGATGGGGTATGGAGCCAGTGCGGTCAATCCTTACATGGCATTCGCCATACTCAAAGACCTCGTGGACCGCAAAGAGCTGCAGCTTGACTTCGAGGGGGCCGAACAGCATTACATCAAGGCTGTCAACAAAGGGATGCTCAAGATTATGTCGAAAATGGGTATAAGCACCGTGCGCAGCTATCGCGGATGTGTCCTGTTCGAGGCTTTGGGGGTGGGACGCCGTCTGCTCGGCCGCTACATGCCGGGCACTCCGTCTGCAATTGACGGCATAGGGATTGAAGATGTGGCGGCAGAGGTGATTGCGGCGCATCGGCGCGCCTTCGGCGAGGGTGAAGATGTCTCGGCCGAAGTGCCGGAGGACTTCGGCAATTACCGCTATCGCCGTGATGGCGAACGGCATGCCTGGAATCCCGCAGTCGTAAAGGCGCTGCAGGATTCCACGTCGCAGGGCGATTTCGCTAAATTCCGGGAGTATGCCGATCTGGTGGAGCGTAAGGAATATCCTCTATTTCTGCGCGACATGCTTGAAGTGGTGTCTGACCGGCAGCCTGTGGCGCTCGATGAGGTGGAGAGTGAAGATTCGATAATGCGCCGATTCTGTGTAGAGGCGATGTCGTTTGGAGCCATAAGCCGAGAGGCGCATGAGGCGCTGGCAGTGGCCATGAACAGCATCGGCGCCATGAGCAACTGCGGCGAAGGAGGGGAAGACCCGGAGCGAAATACTCCGCGCGCCGACGGCACATCCGCGCGCAGCAGTGTGCGGCAGGTGGCCTCCGGACGCTTTGGTGTGGATGCAGAATATCTTGTAAATGCCTCAGAGATACAGATTAAAGTGGCTCAGGGCGCCAAGCCCGGCGAAGGGGGACAGTTGCCGGGATTCAAGGTGGATGAAATGATAGCCCGCACGCGACGGTCGCTTCCGGGCATCACCCTCATATCCCCGCCGCCTCATCATGACATATATTCAATCGAAGACCTGGCACAGCTCATATTCGACCTGAAAAACATCAACCCGACAGCACAGATCAGTGTCAAGCTCGTGGCTGAAAGCGGCGTGGGCACCATCGCTGCGGGTGTGGCCAAGGCCAAGTCCGACAAGATACTGATAAGCGGTTGCGACGGGGGCACGGGGGCTTCGCCGGCAAGTTCGATGAAACATGCGGGAGTGCCTGTGGAAATCGGTCTGGCCGAGATACAGCAGACTCTCGTGATTAATAATCTTCGCGGCAAACTCCGTCTTCAGGCCGACGGGCAGCTCAAGAGTCCGCATGATGTGCTGGTCAGCGCTATGCTCGGAGCGGAAGAATATGGGTTCGGCACAGCTCCGCTCATAGTGCTGGGGTGCTGCATGGCTCGCATATGCCACACCAACCGCTGCCCTAAGGGAGTCGCCACGCAGAATCCGGAATTGCGTCGCAAATTCGCGGGGCGCTCCGAATGGGTGGTGAATTATTTCCGGTTCATGGCCCGCGAGGTGCGCCGGCGTCTGGCAGAGACGGGTTACCGTTCGCTCGATGAAATCATCGGCCGCGCCGACCTCTTGCGTATGCGCCGCGATGCGGCAGTGGGCAAGGCTGCCGGACTCGACTTCAGCCGCCTGCTCCATACTCCGGCAAAGCCCGGAGAGGCCGATCTGCATTTCACAACTCCACAGGACCATCGTCTGGAGCAAGTCAAAGACCATGCCATACTCGCTATTGTCGGCAATGCCATCGGCTCCGGTCAGCCTGTAAGCCTCGGGATGAACATCATCAACACCGACCGTTCCACCGGCACCATGCTCAGCGGCTACGTCACCCGGCTCACCGAAGGGCGCGGACTGCCGGAAGACAGTATCAGCCTGACCTTCACCGGAGCCGCAGGCCAGAGCTTCGGAGCCTTTCTATGCCGCGGACTCACGATGCGTCTTGAGGGTGAGGCCAACGACTATCTCGGCAAAGGACTCTCCGGCGGACGAATCGTTGTGGTGCCTCCCAAAGAGGCTACTTTTGAAGCTGAACTCAACACAATCGCCGGCAATACGCTGCTATATGGCGCAACGGCAGGCGAACTTTATGTCAACGGTCGGGTAGGCGAGCGTTTCGCTGTGCGCAACAGTGGGGCGATTGCGGTTGTAGAGGGTGTCGACGACCATGCTTGCGAGTATATGACCGGCGGACGCGTAGTGGTGCTTGGCAAGACAGGATGCAATTTCGCCGCAGGCATGAGCGGGGGGATCGCATACATACTCGACAGTGAGGGGGATGCAGATGCCAATATCAATATGGAACTCGTGGAACTCACTCTCCTGCAGGAGCCTGAAGAGATAAGCGAACTCCGACAGCTCATTACGGCGCATCACCGGCATACCGGCAGTGCGCTGGCCGCCCGGATTCTCGGCAGCTGGGACGAATATCTGCCCCGCTTCCTGAAAGTGACCCCGTCGGAGTATAAGCGCGTCATATCGGCAGGAATCATTTGATGACATCCGGATGCCATCTGTGGCGTCGCATGTCGACGCGCCCTGACGGTAGAAATGTCACCCCCTCGGATTCAAGAAGCCGGCGCTGCGAGTGCCAGTGTGGAGCGGTGCGTCCCTGCGAGTTGACCACTCTGTGGCAGGGCACCGGGGAATCCACCCCGATCGCGCCAAGCACTTTCCCGACAAGGCGCGCATGTGACGGGAACCCGGCAAGTGCCGCCACATCGCCGTATGTGGCCACAGATCCGGCAGGAATAGCTTCGGTTATCTGGCGCACGGAGGCTGAGAAGCCGCAGAGACTGTGACGGCGGGTATCGTATATTTGTTGTTTGCAACCGGTTTGCATTTCTGTCTGTAGGATGTGGAGATGCAACACGGTTGCATCTTGAGAATTGTTATCTTTGTACAATCATTCGGTAGAGTTAGCGAATCCTGCTGATCTCCAATAAGTTGTGACGACCCTTAGGTGCGGATGCAATATATTGGGTGTCAGGATGTTGCATTATTGTAACGTCAAAAATACCGAACCATTGTAAGTAAGTGTTCAAATTTAACCGATAGTAATTGAAATGGAATCTTTTATACAATCTGCAGCTTCTTTTTTGCCGCTTCCGGCTTGTCGCTCAGTCGAATATGTTTATATTCTCCTTCACTCCGCACCGGAATCGACTTAAAAACAGTCCCGCATATTGTATAAATTAAATTTGAACACTTACTTACTTTTTTTGATATGACTTGATATGGAAAAAGATATGCGATTCATTAATGAAGCAAGCGATGCTCATGAGGCTCATCATGACCATCATGCCCGCCATGATTGCCATGGCCACGGGCATCATCATCACATACATTCGCTACCTTGCGAGGGGGGCAGGCTTAAGAGTGTGTTCTACTGGGCCATCGGGCTTAATCTTGCCTACGTGTTGCTTGAGGCCGTGTATGGTCTGCGGAGCGGTTCGATGGGGCTGTTAAGTGATGCCGGACATAATCTGAGCGATGTGGCCTCTCTCTTCATAGCTCTGATAGCGTTCAAGGCCGCCGGAAGGCAGCCTACACCACGCTATTCCTACGGATATGGGAAAGCCACGATAGAGGCATCGCTGCTCAATGCCGTAATACTTTATGTGGCAGTGATATTCATCGTGATAGAGGCGGCGGAGCGTCTGCTGCATCCGGTGGCTGTCGACGGCGATGAAATCGCATGGGTGGCAGGAGCCGGCGTCATAGTCAATGGCGTCACGGCATGGATGCTGATGCGCCATAGCCACAGCGATCTTAACGTCAAGGGCGCATTCCTGCATATGGCGGCCGACACGCTGGTGTCGGTCGGTGTGGTGGCTTCAGGTATAATAATACATTATACCGGGCTGACATGGCTTGACCCGGCGGTGGGGATAGCGATAGGCGCCGTGATAGCCGCAGGGTCGTGGAGCCTGTTGCGCGAAAGTATGCGTATGGCGCTCGACGGAGTGCCGTCGAATATAGACATGGGTGTCGTGGAGCGTCGCATATCCGGCACCCCGGGAGTGAAGTCATTCCATCATCTTCATGTGTGGCCGCTGAGCACAACGTCCACGGCGCTGACGGTGCATGTGGTAGTGTCGTCTCCTGATGATATAGATGGCGTGATATCAAGGGTGCGTCGGTCGGTTGAAGATCTTGGGATAAGTCATTCCACCATAGAGGCCGAGACCGGAGAAGATTCATGCACATGCCGCGAGTGCGGCATGTGATTGTCAGTCAGGAGAGGAGGCTAATCCATACTGTCGGCCGCCATGTCCTGCAGTCGATGCGGCATATGAAGATAGCGGGGGAGTCAAGCAAAAAGGGGAGTCGGGGTGTTATACTTAGAAATTGTCGTAACACTTACTTCTGACTGTATGCTATGAAAGATACACACAAGGATAATTCTTCCTACGGCACGTCCTCCGGTATGCCGCTGTCGCGCCGGCTGACACTTGCCGGAATACTGGTGACGGTAGGCATCGTGTTCGGTGATATCGGCACGTCGCCCCTCTATGTTATGAAGGCCATAATCGGGGTCAATCCGGATTATGAGCCTGACTATGTGCTTGGAGCCATATCCTGCGTGATATGGACCCTGACGATGCAGACCACAGTAAAGTATGTCGTCATAGCCCTTAGGGCCGACAATAAGGGGGAGGGTGGTATTCTGGCATTGTTTGCGTTGCTGCGGCGTCTGCCGGGACGGTGGATTTTTGTGGTATCCGCAATAGGTGCGGCTGCTCTGATAGCCGATGGGATGATCACACCTGCCGTGACGGTGACTTCGGCCGTCGAGGGGCTGCGGACTGTCAGTGGCAATGTGCCGGTGCTTCCGGTAGTGCTGGCAGTGATACTGATGATATTCCTGATCCAGCAGGCCGGGACGGGGAAGATAGGGCGGATGTTCGGCCCGTTCATGTTGTTGTGGTTTCTGTCGCTCGGAGTCGCGGGCACGGTGTGGGTGTCAAGGTGTCCGGCGGTACTGGGGGCCTTTAATCCGTGGTATGCTGTGAAGCTTTTGTGCTCTTCGCCCGAATGGTTCTTGATTCTTGGCGCGGTGTTTCTATGCACGACTGGCGCCGAGGCCCTCTATTCCGATCTTGGCCACTGCGGACGGCGCAATATAACCGTAAGCTGGATATTCGTCAAGGTGATGCTGATACTCAATTATCTCGGACAGGGGGCATGGCTTCTGACCCGTGGTGCGGAAGGGGCCGGAGGGGTGAACCCCTTCTATGCCATAGTGCCGGAGTGGCTGCTGATACCGGCCGTGATACTTGCCACCGGAGCGGCTGTGATAGCGAGTCAGGCCCTGCTGAGCGGAGCGTTCACGATATTTTCAGAGGCGGTAAATCTTGACTTCTGGCCCAAGCTGAAGATAAAGTATCCTTCGGCCGAGCGAGGTCAGCTTTATATTCCGGCCGTCAACTGGAGCCTTCTTGCAGGATGCCTTCTGACCGTGCTGATGTTCAGAGACTCGAGTCATATGGAGGCTGCCTACGGACTTGCCATCACCATAACAATGCTTATGACCACCATACTGCTTGCACTGTGGATGCGGATGCGAGGTGTGGGGCGTGTGTGGAGTATGGTGTTCTTTGCATTTTTTGTGAGTCTTGAGGGTATCTTTCTTGTGGCCAATCTCTTCAAGTTTATGCATGGCGGATGGTACACGATGCTGGCAGCCGGAGTGGTGGGGACGGTGATGATTGTGTGGCGCCGCTCTTCGGAGGTGAGGCGTGGATATATCGAATATCGCTCGCTTGAGGCGGCCGCTCCGTTGATAGAGGCCATAAGTGCGGATGAGTCCATCCCGAAGCTGGCGTCAAATCTTGTGTATCTCAGCGAGTCGTCCGACCGCGGCAGAGTGGAGTCGAAACTTCTCTACTCGATAATCAACAAGAGTCCGAAGCGGGCCGACCATTACTGGTTTGTGCATCTCGACTACGTTGATGCCCCCGACACGCTGACCTATACGGTGGATATCGTGCGTCCGGGTCTGATATATATGGTGACGCTGCACGTGGGATATCGAGTGGAGCCGAAGGTGAGTGTGTATTTGCGTCAGGTGGTGGAGGATCTTGTGGCTGCCGGGCAGCTCGACCTTACGAGCGGATATCCGTCGCTGCGGGCAGCCGGAGTGCCGGGAGACTTCCGTTTCGTATTGCTGCGCAGGGTGTTCTCGCTGTCAAGCAGCTGTCGCAAGCGAGAGCGTATGCTGATGCTCGGTCATGAGAGGTTGCGGCATCTGGGACGTTCGGATACTGAGGCTTACGGACTTGATACGAGTCTGGTGACTCTGGAGACAGCTCCGCTGATACTTAACACCGCACCCGGGCGTAGAGTGACACCGGCATCGTACGAGCCGGATGAGTGCGGGTGAAGTGTCGATGTGAGGACCCTGTAGGCCCGCTCAGGAGTCATGCCGCCTCAGTGGCGCGAAGCGGCGGCGGGATTTGAGATATTCGGTGTCGTTCTGGTTGAGGTAGGCTTCGCGTTCGAAGGATATGGCGAGATATGCGCGATAGCCATCGCCGCGGAGTCTTGCAAGATGCCACAGCCATTCCGCAACATATATGATATAGAACGGCACGTAGAGCAGTTCCCGCATCTGTCGGGAGTGGATGGTCTCATGGCGCAGCAGCTGGTCGGAGATGTGCGCTCCGGGCTTGACGAAGAGTATGCCGAAGAGATTGATGGCACTGTAGCGTTGGCCAAGTGGAAGCAGCCGGTTGCGGATTATCTTCATGGCTATTGTCAGAGAGCGGGATGGATGATAATGAGCGTTCAGGCGGTTCCGATCAGCTCGATGTCGAAAATCAGGGTTGAGCCTCCGGGAATGCCGGGCTGGCTTAAGCGGCCATATGCCTGTTCTGCGGGGATATAGACTTCCCATCGGTCGCCCGGGTGCATCTGCTGCAGGGCAATGATCCAGCCGGGTATAAGGTCGCGCAGGCGGAATGCCGGAGCCACGCCGGAGCGGCTGCTGTCGAAGGTGCGTCCGTTGATGGTCTTGCCTGTGTAATGCACAGTCACCACACTGTTGCGTCCCGGCGAAGGTCTTTTAGGGTCGCCATTAGTGATGACCTTATAAAAAATCCCTTTGTCGAGGGGTAATACACCGGGTTCCTGACTTCTGTCGCGGAGCCACTGACGGTTTTTTTCGAGGTATTCTTGTTTTGCCATACCTATATAACGCTCGATTCTCGGCTTGCCGCATACCGCAGGCATAAAAAACAGCTAATGCTGTGCAGGCGCTGTCAATAGTGCCGGACATATTCATGTGCCCGGTGGTCGTATTGCTCGGCTTTATGCATCAGATTGTGATAGCTGTGCATTGCCTTGTCGGCTTTGCGTCGCGCAGAGCGGGCGCGTCGGTATTGGTGAAGATAGGTGTAGCGGTCGGCCTCGCGTGCGTAATGTTCGGCTTCGCGGAGCTCGCGGTGGGCACGGCGTCGGCAGTCGGCTGCTTTGCGTCGGTATTCCTCCGCCTTGCGTCGGTTCCGTTCGAAGCGTCCGTCATGATGCCCCTTGTGTCCCGGGCGTGGATGGGAGTTATGCGGCGGGGGGGTGGGTTGACCCGGACGCCGGTCGTGGGGCTTGCGACCGTGGTCGTTGCGATGCCCCCTGTCGCGGTCTTTATCGTGTTTTTTATTGTGTTTATTGTCGCGTTTCTTGTCAGATGATGCTGATGCCGGCATTTGCGTCATGGCGGTAGCGCCTGATGGTGAGGCCAGAACAGGTAGGTCGGTTGATGTGATTGCTATGGCTGCAATCAGCATGGTGAATATAAGTCTGCTCATAGGGGGGTGTGTTTATTTGTTGCATTGCTGTAGGGATGTCGCATTGTCCGATATATTTCTGACACGATTTCCAATAATCAATGCTTTCCCTTTTGAACAATTCGGTCATCGGATGTTTAATGATTGCATGTTGAAGTTGTGATAGATTAACTAAATTCGGATTAAAGCTGCCCGTATATGCTTCAGCGGTGTCGGCCGAGTAAGGATAGCGCCATTACCCACTTGTCGGGTCTGTTCAAAAGCAAGCGCATCTCATGACTCATATCGATGCGTAAATTGCGGAGTCGATTTACTTGAGACTAAAATCCCGTTCCACAGCCTTAACAAATATTGGGGGGAACGGGGGCTTAAAATATATGAAAACTGTATGATGTGATTAAACTAATGATGGATATGGTGTTCAAAAGTGCAAAGAATGAAGTCGTTTGCGCTTTATTCAATGTTATTGCTGTCCGGTAAAACTTTGACATGATAGGAAATGGACTATCTTTATCTCATACAGCATGAAACAGACTCGTATAGATGTCTTTTAAGGGCTTTTTGATGCTTAATGCTACCAATTTCACATCGCCTCAAATGACAAGCCCTTTTTCGTAAAACAGGTGTAACTTGTTATATTTGTAGAGAATATATGATTTTGTCTTTTTTTACCGGACAGCAATAATTCAATGTATACAATACGTCGGCTTGTTTTTTAGTCGATTCCGGTGCGGAGTGAAGTTGAATATAGACATATCCAGCTGAGCGACAAGGCGGAAGCGGCAAAAAAAGAAGCTGCAGATTGTAAGAAAGATTCCCTTTGAATTACTTATCGATTAAATTAGAACATATACTTAACTTAAATAAAAAAGAAAGGAGAGCGATATGCGTAAGATAATACTCACGATGTTGATGGGCCTGATTTTGACGGGGAGTACCGATATGATTGCGTCCACCTGCGGTCAGGGGTCGTCGGCGCCTGCGCCGGGTATGATAACAGCCGATAATCGTCCGGGCAACAACAACCGTCCTGTCAACGATAACCGTCCGGGGAACAACAACCGTCCGGGCAATGGCGGGTCTCGTCACCAAGGAGTCAAGGTGAAGCCTGCCAATCAGCGCAAGGCCAATGAGTGCAGGCGTAAGGCCGATGAATACCGCAGGCAGGCGCAGGTGCAGCTGCGTGAGTCGCAGCATTATTCGCGTTTGGCCGATGATTATGCGCGGCATCGCCGTTTGTCGAAATCGCGCAACGCCCGTCAGAAGGCAGAAAAGGCCATGCGGAAATATAGACAGCTGCTGACCAAGGCTCAGGAGCAGGAACGGAAGGCCGGCAGCTACCTGCGTGTTTCCAAGGGACATCGCCGTTGATACCGGCCTTCAGGCAGATACGCTGTTTTTGCCGAACTGTTGATATAAATTAAATTTGAAGACTTGCTTGTCTTTAAGGTTAGTAGCTTTAGAGGAATGGTCAACAATTGAAAATGCAATTTTTAAGGATTATTCTTCAGGTAGAGTCCACATCTTGTCGTCCGTCCGATTCGCCTTAAAAAATACAATACGGTCAACTGTATCAATCATTTCCTCGTTTTGAGGAATCGGGAATGTAGCCCGCTCTTCATGGTCTTTAAGAGAATATGAGGTGAAAGCGTTCTCTTTAGCTGTCAGCAACCCTTTTCTGTATGTGAGATTTCGAGTGTCATACCATTCGGCAGAGTTGGCGACTGCTTGATTCTCTATGAGTGCTTGTAGCATACATTGATGGGCATTGGTTGACTCCCTTTTCTCGGCGTGCAGGGCGACAATGCTGTAAGGCTGATTGTCAAACATGGTGTATTTGCCAAAACGTCCCGGCCTGAAACATGGATATACTATATAATAATACCGCCAGTCAAATCGGTTCTTATCCCGGCAGTCATCTACGAATTTTTCGGAGATTGCTGTGAGATAGGTATCGTCAAGTCTTGAATCTGTGTCGAGAAGAGTCCGCAATGCTCTCTTGGTATTGCTATATCCAAGGCTTTTGCCTGATGGATGGAAGAGGGCGTGCCATGCCTTGTTTCCCATTTCTCCATTGTCGGCTGACCCGAGTTGGATACACCAATAGTTGAGTCGCTGACTATAGTCAGTGATTGACAGCATGGCACAATCAATGGCATCGCGAGAACATGTGGTGAAGAGGGTGATGAAACGTTGATACAAATGAGTATTCTCATACCCGACGATGTCCACTCGTCCCTCAAGGAGATAGAAGTCTTCAAGTCTGAAAAGTCCGTCGGAATATTCAGGATGTTCTGTGGTAAAGAGGAGCTTTTGACGTTCTTCATTCATCTGTACTACATTGAAATTCTGACGTCGTTCGCTGTCAATCACCACAGAGTCGGCTATCACACCGTTCATAATGATGCTTTCCACTTGTTGCAGGATTGCGGGGATACGGTTGCCGGCATCACCGTTTGGATTATCCACAACCTCATTTTTGGAATTTTTCAAAAGATTGACCACCACCCTGAGTCGTCGACGGAAATCGATGTCGTTCACCGAATCTTGATTCTTCAGATATATGAGGAACGAATGGAAGATTACCACCCAAAAGGGAGTGTTCTTGCGCATGGCGATATTCTCCAGAATTGCCTTGAAAATGTCGATCTGTGTGATTTGTTGAGGCACAACGACTTTCCCCGATTGATAATCGGATGATGACAAATAATCCTCAAAAAAGGCACTGACCGACCTTGTAAACTCGTGATCCGGCCCGCATCCTTTGCGATGGATACTGGACATAAGGTCAAATGTCTGCTCAAGGAAATCAACATTGTCAGGATGTCTCTTATAGAGTCTCTCAAGAAGATTGAAATCGTCAGTCAGATCGAATTCGGAGGCAGAACGGTCGGACTTATATATCAAGATAAGACTGATGAAACGGAACATATGAAGAAATCCATTGTCAACAAGATTGTGGCCATCGCGGTAGTTCCAGATCAGATCAGTCCATTCCCGGTCAATCTTAAGTCCTATCCGTTTTGAGGTGCTTTCGTCGCCATTGTCAGAACGTATCACCTTCAGCAGCTCTGCCTTGAAATGCTCAAAATCGGTAAGCGGTTTGCCACGTGAATTCATCTTGATATAGATGTCGTCAGTGAGTTTCATCTCTTCTATATCGCGAAAATAGAAGTCTATTTTGTCTAAAGAGGCCCACAGATTGTCAGTGTCAGAGAATCGTTTCTGAATCTCGTCAAGCATTGTCAGCATTCCGCTGACTGTCGGGTCGTTGTCCCACTCCATCGGGAACCATCCTTGATTTCTGATTTCATCGCTGAGTGTCTTCTTCAAAGAAGGCTCAAACGCCACGAGCTTTGTTATAAAGTCGCGAGCGCTGTAACGTGTGTTATAGGTGAAACGAGAGAGATTATTATCTTTGATATTCTCCTTTTGGGCAGCATACCAGTGGAGAAGCCAGAGGGTTGTCAGTCGTTGTTGCCCGTCAAGTGGAATCAGTTGCCCGTTCTGAATATTACCGTATATAAAGTCCAGAGTAAGGCCGTCAGCACCCATTCCTCTCTGAATGGCTGAAAGGAAACGGTCGCGTGTCTTCACTGCATGGGCATCGGTTCGTCCTTGCGCGTATGACCGCTGTATACGGGGTATTGTTATGCCATTGATTCCATATATATTATTGCTTGAAATCAATGCCTTGAAAGTCGTTGTTTTCATCTGTCGTTATATTTTATTCTGGATTCACATCAATGCCTGAATAGTAAGGCGCAATCGTTGCTTCAAGGGCATCGACATAATTTTTTCTGTCAGCCTCTCCCCAGAATAAGAGTGATGGATTGTCCTGTGTATAATATTTGAAGAACACATGTTTCGTACAGATAGGAATATATTTCCCCTCCTTGTCGTAGTCAATGACGCGATGGCGCTTGACATCAAACACTGAGTTGCTCAGAGCTGCATTCTGAGAGGCATCGAGCAATGCCATGTTGGCGAGTTCATGCAGGTACGGGTTTACTCTGTCAAATGCATCATCAGGTGTGAAAATCGCAATGACCTCCTGCTGGATTTCATTGAACCTCTCCCGGACGTTACCCGGATCCTTGCCACTCTGCAATTGCTTTATGAGAAGCGACATTTTCTCTTTAAGCTCATGATTGGCGGCAAAAACACTGTTCACAGTAGATTCAAGGACCGCAAAATGGCTTTCAAGCCATGAGAGAATATCTTTATTCTTTTTAAGACTCTCGGCATTCTGAGCGTGAATATGTTCAAGACTCCAGGCTGATTCCTTGTGTTTGTCAAACGGGAATCGGCGTTTGCGTTCATCCATCAGCCGTTCGGTTTCGACATTGAGCAATATGAGCACTTTCTGCAGTTTGTCTTTATTGTTGTAGGATAGAGAGAGAAGCTCGTCACGGTCAGTTATCCCGATTGATTCAGAAATCATCCGGTCAAGTCTTGAGAGAAACTCGTCTTTGGCGAGAGGCGTTTTATTGGCTCCGTTTCTCCATACTTCATATATCCGGCGCAATGGAACGCCGATAGTAATCAGAAAACCGATTTTGTGGTAGAAGTCATGATTGGCAAACCATTCGCGCAGTGTCAGGAACACATGATAGATGCTGCTCCAGACCTCAAGCAGAGGATTGAGGGTGTCGGTTTGGGATAGCTCTTTGATTTTATCGTCAAAATAGAAGAACGTAAGGTAATTCTCTTTGTCTTTTTCGCTCTTTCCGGCTATAAGGTCGAGCAAAAGATCAATACGGGTCGGCATCTGATTGCCGTCTTTATTTGACAGGAATCCCCAGAAAGAAGGATTGCGCAATTCGTGCTCTATCATGTCCCACTGAAGTGAGACCTCCTCCTGGCGGCCTGACATCAGGTCGCGCACATTGTCTTTTAAGAAAAGTGCTTTGACAAGTTCTGAGCTTGTCAATGGAATCTTGCCGATATTCAGACGCTCAAACAATTCGATACCATCCTCGGCAGAATCAACTTCATACCAGATAACGCTAATCGATGATATGAAATACTCATTCAGCCTGGTGAGGCAGGCTGCCATCTGCCGACGTTCGCCATTGGATTTTTTTGTGAAATAATCGTCGATATATTCAAATGCGTCAGCTATAAAGTGGAAGTCAATATTCTTGTCGCGTAATGAAAAATCAAGATCGGTCAAAAAATGAGCAGATTCCTTGCGCGTTTCATATTCCAGCCTGAAACTCGGTGCGTAGAGGTCGCCGAGTTTAGATTCCATGTATTTACAGATAAGATATATCGTGGTCAGTCGCTGTTGTCCGTCAATCAGTTCAAACTTCCCATCGTTTTTCTTCACTACAACTGGCTGCAGGCAATAGGGGAGTCCTGCGCTTTCATAGATATCATCAAGCAAGAGTTTGATTTCATCTTTGGTCCATCGGTATCCTCGTTGGTAACCAGGCAAATAGAAATCGCCGGTAATATCCCCTATATATTTCGTTTCGAGAACAATGTTTGACATTATGGTTTTAGTAAATGACAAAAATTGAATTTTGTCGGTTGTATTATTGATTTTTTAATTAGTTATTTCTTGCAAAAGTTCCTGAAAATTAGTAACTTTAAAGAAAAGTTTGACCGCTTTTTCCATGAAAGTTACGATAACTCCCGGGGACTGCGACAAAGTTAATCAAGTTGTCCCGATTATGCAAGCGCATCTTGGCCCGGTAATGAATTTGGCTCGCATAAAATATTTCGGCACTAAACTCTATTGATATAACATTATGCCCAAATATGTCTGAGGGAAACAAGGTTTTAGTGGAAAGCTTATGCAAAATGTATCTTCATAATGTTGTTCCTAAAGATAGCACATTAACAAATATCGTAAATTTAAAATAGAATCAATAATGTCACTTTGGAATTACATGGGTGAGTTTTTCTTGTTTCGTTGGCTGTTTGGTAAGTTCAAGAAGTCCCCGACTGAACATAATGCACACATAGAGAGCTTATGTACTTCAATTGATAGAGATACTAAATCTCTGAATGACAATTATAATGAAGATGCAATCCCTATTGATGATGCGATTGTGCCTATCCTTAATATCACCCCCCACACACACATTTAAGCAGATTAAGAAAATCTTAATCATTTTCAGCTAGTCTTAACGTATGTTAAGACTAAAGTCCTAAAAAATGATGACCTTTGCAAAATAGAAACCAACAATAACGGGCACTTATGAAGAAGACACTGCTTTTCGGTTTGGCAATTTACATGTCCAACGCTGTATCGGCTCAGACGATGGTCAAGGAGATGGACGGAGCTGACACCCGGTTTATTCCGGGCAATTTTAAGTACGAACTATATTAAAATCCAAATAAAATGAGGCAAAAATTACATCCAC
>ERZ778503.548-NODE-548-length-30708-cov-10.822269_pt1 | contig 30708 bp, 18 predicted proteins | sample MGYA00510047_ERZ778503 | MGnify/ENA primary metagenome ERZ778503 (study PRJEB29527, sample SAMN07138965) | mouse gut metagenome | material: feces | host: mouse | place: China:Nanjing | collected 2016-01-25 ... | reverse complement strand
CAGAAAAATAAAAAACGCTGAAACTGTCATTGTTTCAGCGTTTTGCGGTGTTTTTCACGACACCAAAGTGATCCGCCTGGGGCTCGAACCCAGGACCCCAACATTAAAAGTGTTGTGCTCTACCAGCTGAGCTAGCGAATCAACGTTGCTTCCGACGGCGACGTGCGCTCTGTCATGAAGTCTTGCGCTTCAGGATGGGCTTGAACCAACGACCCCCTGATTAACAGTCAGGTGCTCTAACCAACTGAGCTACTGAAGCATTCTTTCGTTGGAGGATAATTCAATGTGATTGTGTTTTGCAATCTTTTGAACTTCCTTTAAAATCTGATTCTCTTATCAGATTTTGCGCTTCAGGATGGGCTTGAACCAACGACCCCCTGATTAACAGTCAGGTGCTCTAACCAACTGAGCTACTGAAGCATTTTTTGTTGCATTATCGAGATTTTTGCCGTCCTCTTTTTGTTTTGGAGGGGTAGGTGTTTCTCTCATTTGCGGTGCAAAGTTAGGAAGTTTTTTTGAACTGTGCAAATTTAAATGATAAAATTTTTCTAAATTTTGAGTTCTAATGATGGTTTAGTGGTTGTAAAATGTTGGTTTTTAGACTTATGTAGATTGAAATTTTTTTTTGAATTTTTTTAATTTTTCTGATTGCCGTTGCTGAAAACTATCAAAAAATCGTTTGATTTCTGTTTTGTGTACTCACATATTTTTGCTAATTTTGCGTCATGTTAATTTAAACCTACATTTACCATGACAGTAACTGATCGTTTTCTAAGCTATGTGGCGTTTGACACGCAAAGCGATGAACTGACGAATATGACTCCTTCTACCCCCGGGCAGATGGTGTTTGCGCGTTTTCTTAAGGAGCAGCTCGAAAAAATGGGCCTCGAAGAGATTTCTCTTGATGACAATGGCTATCTTATGGCGACGCTTCCTTCAAACTGCGGCTATGACGCTCCAGTGGTCGGTTTTATTGCCCATCTCGACACCGCCCCCGACATGAGCGGCAAGCATGTCAATCCTCGCATTGTTAAGAATTATGACGGCAAATCAATCCTTTTAAATGAAAAGGAGAATATTGTGTTGAGTCCTGAGGAGTTTCCGGAGATGTTGAACTATATTGGCCAGGATTTGATCGTGACTGACGGCACAACATTGCTTGGAGCTGACGACAAGGCAGGAATTGCGGAGATTGTAACCGCCGTGGCTTATCTTCAGGAGCATCCGGAAATCAAGCATGGCAAAATCAGAATAGCATTCAATCCAGATGAAGAGATAGGGAAGGGCGCTCATAAATTTGATGTGGAGCGCTTCGGTGCGGAGTTTGCATACACTATGGATGGCGGAGCTGTCGGCGAGCTTGAGTATGAGAATTTCAACGCGGCGAGCGCGAAAGTCACAATAAAAGGTCGCAATGTGCATCCCGGCACAGCCAAGCATAAGATGGTGAATTCAATCCGCGTCGCAACTCAGTTCATAGTCATGCTTCCTCGCTGGGAGACTCCCGAGCACACCGAGGGATATGAGGGCTTTTATCATCTTGTCGGAATTGAAGGGAGCGTAGAAGAGACTGTGCTCACTTATATCATACGCGACCACGACCATGAGCGTTTTGAAAGCAGGAAGCGCGAGATTGAACATCTTGTGCGCAAGACCAACATTGAGTTCCCCGGTTGCGCATCAGTGGAGATAAAAGACCAGTATTATAACATGCGCGAGAAAATCGAGCCTGTGATGCATATAATCGAAGTGGCGGAGAAAGCCATGCTTGAGGCCGGCGTAGAGCCCAAGGTGCAGCCAATCAGAGGCGGCACAGATGGCGCCCAGCTTTCATTCAAGGGCCTGCCTTGCCCGAATATTTTTGCCGGCGGCGAAAATTTCCACGGGCGTTATGAGTATGTCTCAATACAGTCTATGGAGAAGGCGGCTTCAGTGATTGTTAATATTTGCCGCCTTGTGGCAGAGAAGTGAAAAAGCCGAAGCTTATAGTTATAACAGGGCCGACTGCCTCAGGGAAGTCGGCCCTTGCTGTTGAAGTGGCCTCGAGGCTTGACACAGGTGTGATATCTGCCGACAGTCGTCAGGTTTATAAAGGTATTCCTGTGGTTACGGCCGTCCCGACGCAAGAGGAGCGCAGGGGAGTGGCCCATCATCTTCTGGAGGTTCTTCCGCTTGATTCGTATTACAGCGCGAGCGAGTTTGAAAGAGACGCGCTTGCCGTGTCGGAGGGGCTGTTTGAAAGAAACGGTGTGGCTGTGGTGTGCGGCGGTTCGATGATGTATGTCGATGCCTTGTGCAACGGCATAGACGAGTTGCCTACCGTGCCGGAAGAGACGAGGACGTCGCTGATGGAGTCATGGAGGGAGAATGGCGACGCATGGCTATTGTCGGAACTTGAGAGTTTAGATCCAGAACATTTCAGAAGGGTTGACCAAAAGAATATGAAGAGGGTGTTTCATGCAGTTGAAGTGAGCATTGCTGCAGGCCGTCCCTACAGTTCGATGCTTACAGGAGGTGTGAAGAAGCGTGATTTTGAAGTTATTAAAATTTGTCTTGACGGCGACAGGCAAGAACTGTTCGGCCGCATCAACCGCAGGGTGGAATATATGATGGCCCGTGGCCTTGAGGAGGAGGCGCGAAGCGTGTATCCGCTCCGGCATCTGAACTCGTTGAATACCGTCGGGCTGAAGGAGATGTTTCTATGGTTTGACGGCATATTTACAAAAGAGGAGGCCGTGGCGAAGATTCAGAAAAACACGCGCGTCTATGCCAAGAAGCAGCTCACATGGTATAAGCGCGACGAGGCATTGACGCGTATGGACTTCAGCGACGGCGTGATAGCAAACGCCGGCAGAATACTCGATATGTTGGTGTTATAGCAGGCGGCGGAGATTAAAAATCATATCCGATTGTGAATGTCCATGCCTTGTTGAGCCCGCCTTCCGGTTCTTTCCATACCTTGGTTCCCCCTGCCATGTAGTGAATGCCGAAATAGTAATGACGGTTAAGAGTGAGTCCAGTCCCGATCTTCAGGCCGAAGTCGGCAAACCTGCTTTTAGCGTAGAACACTTTCAACGGGCTTTGCGGAGAAGGCTGGTCGATTACCTGTATTTTGTCGGAATCCGATGAATGGAGCTTGAACTGTGCGTATGGGCCGGCTTCTACAATCCAGCGAAGGTTGTCGGCAACGTTAAAGCGCAGAGAGGCCATTACGGGCACAATGAAATTGTATGACCGCAGGTGTCCGAGCTGAGTGAAGTTGTCGTCTTCATTCTTTATGTTGATAAAATTCTCGGAGTATGCATAGTTCCCGCTTCTTGATTCAAAAAAGAATCCGGGCTGTATTGCCAGATAGTCTCTGAGGTTGAGGTTAAGCACTACGCCGGCATCAAATCCGGTTCCCCAGCTGTTTACATTCCAGGCCTGGAAATGGTCGGAAGAGAAAGTCCTGTTTGAAGAGTTCACGCCAGCTCTCAGTCCGATGTTAAACAGGTGGTCGCACGGTTCTGTCGATAAAAAATCAGATGCAGAGGCGGAAACTGTGGCAAGGGTCATCAATGAAGACACCGCTATTGCGTGGAGGTTCATATCTTGTTCAGTGTTTAGTTGTGGTATTGTTGTCAAATGAGTCACGAGGCAATCAAACATCTCGATTGTCTTGGCCCGGCAACATTATGTTAAGGTGCAAAATTACAAAAAATCTTTGTATTTGAAATTTATTGTCTAATTTTGCACAAAATTTTATAAAGAAAACACTGATTCCGCTTCCGCGCTCCGATTGATTGCGACAAGATTGGATAGTAATATAAAAATCGCCGGCAGGGACCGGCACAAAGTAAATTTATAATGGCTTCATTAAAAGTAAACAGTTTAATGACAGGGGTAAAGGACTATTTGTTTATAGTTCTCGGGATTTTGATCTATGGCATAGCATTCACTGCATTCATACTTCCACACGGGATTGTGATCGGAGGTGTGTCAGGAGTGGCCACGCTGGTGTATTTCGCCACCAACGGCGTTATCCCGGTGGCAGTCTCACAATATGGATGCAACTTGATTCTGCTTGCACTTGCATTCAGAATCGTGGGGCGCACTTTTGTGTTGCGCACAATATTCGGCGCAACAGTCGCCTCTCTTTTTATCGGCATATTCGAGTCTTTTTTTATGGGTCTTGGACATCCTCTGATAGAAGACATATCGATGAGCGCAGTCCTGGGGGCGATATTGTGTGGCGTCAGTGTCGGGATAGTTTTTATCCACAACGGCTCCACAGGCGGCACCGACATAGTGGCGGCTATGGTTTCAAAAGTGAGCAACGTCAGCATAGGCCGCACAATGATTTTTGTCGACATGATTATAGTTACGAGCTCTCTTCTTCTTCCTTATGACGGAACCTTGGCAGAGAGGCTTAATGCGAGGGTTCCGCTTGTGGTCTACGGCCTGGTGATGACTTTCATAATAGCCTACATGGCCGACATGATAATCAACACCAACCGCCAGGCTACCCAGTTCATAATCTTCTCTCACAAATGGGCGGAGATTGCCGACCGCATCAACAGTGAGGCGCGTCGCGGCGTGACAGTGCTCGACGGCGAAGGGTGGTATTCAAAGCAGAAGGTAAAAGTTCTGATGGTGTGGTGCCGAAAGATAGAGAGCGTCACAATCTTCAGAATTGTCAAGAGCATGGACGACAACGCGTTTATTACGCAGACAAAAGTAAACGGTGTCTACGGCAAAGGCTTTGACACTATGAGAGTGAAGATGAAGAAATAGCCTGCAGTCATAAACACTGTAAGATAAAGAACGACCCGGGCCCCTCGGCATTTCTGTCGGGAGTCCGGGTCTCGAGTTATGTAAGCCGGAAATATCTTTATATTCTTCGGAGTTGCCTATGAGGAGGCTGGGGTGGTTAAGCCCCGTGGTTCACGTTATAGACTTCCCGCAGCATTTCTTTAATAGAGTCGGAATTGTGGAGGCTGACATCTCCATGAGTCATTATCAGCATTTCCAGGGGCTCTTGCGTAGGGCTGTAGGGGGGCTGGGTGTATTTGAATTCACCGCGCACTCTAAACCCGTTTCGTTCATAAAACTTGATCCGCTTCTCGGTTAATGAGTCTGTGGGAGGCTCTACTTCGAGAAGCACGTTAGGGCTGACTTCACGTATAAGGTGATTGAGCATTTTTGTGCCAATGTTCAAGCCGCGTTTTGCAGGAGTCACAGCAAAATGTTCCACATAAGTGTATCCCTCGAAATTCCAGTAAGACAGGAATCCCAAAAACTCGTTGCCGTCTTTTGCTACAAAAGCATGAAATTTGCCACCCTTCATTTTTATGAAATCGGCCAGATGTTTTTCGTCATCATATAGCCTTCTTTCATTTTCAGGAAAGGCTTCGTTATATAATTTCAGGAAAGAGGGATAATCTTCTATTTTCAGGTCTTGAAAATCCATTATGTCATAATTTCTTTGATTATTATATAAACGAAAAATCATAGCAGTTCATTCATTCTTTTATAGATGAAAACATCGCCGCGCGACATTTTCCCTTTTTCGGGAGGCGCAAGCGATTTGAAATTCAATTCAGAATTATAGGGAATCCACTCCGCCACCTTGTCAATCCATAGTTCAATTCCGGCTTTTGACGGGTGCGGGTTGGACTTGCTCTGTCGTGGGAGGTCAAGGTCAAGGCTCCTGAAATAACGTTTGCTTCCGAGTTCGTCTTCAAGCCAGGAGTCAAGAATCTCCCCTTCATCGTGTCCCGGCCAGGATGGAGGCCCTATCCAGAGCAGGCGATAAGGGGCGAACTCCTGCTTCAGTTTTTCAACCGAATTTTTCAGCTTGACCTGCGGGTTCGGCTCGAAAAGTTCATTCATGCCCAGGCACACGATAACGGCATCCGGTTTTTGCTGTTCCAGAATCTTCGACAGGTTGGGAGAGTCAGCCCATTTTGAAATAGTTGAGCCGTCCCACACAATTGTGGCCACATCAAATCCGTTGATCTGGCCATAGGCATTAAGCCTTTCCGCCATCCATCCAGTCATTGAGTCGCCTATTATGAGCACATTCTTCACTATTGAATCTGTGGAGTCGGCTTCCTCCACAACAGTGTCCGTTACTTCCGTTTCAGGCTCTTGCGCCCAAAGTTCAGAAGAGGCTACAGTAATGGAGATAAGCATTAGCCAAAGGAGGATTATATGTCGGGTTTGCTGCTTGCCTTTCATAAATATGCAGGTTGCGGTGCCATGCGGTAAAATGCATCATGCGCCGGGTGTTGCATTATTAACAAAGAACGGCAATGAAAAGATTAATAAAAATAAAAAAATATCGTCAAATGTGAATATGTAAAAAAATGAAGTAAAAATTGTGGTATGCCCATAAAAATGTTTAATTTTGCATTTTAATGTTCATGAATAAATTTTATCCGATATTACCTTGATAATAGAATATGGAAAAAAACAGCGATAAAAAGATTGTGCTTAGCGGAATCCGGTCTACCGGCAATCTTCATTTGGGCAACTATTTCGGAGCGTTGAGCAAATTTGTAAGAATGCAGGATGACTATGACTGCCGTTTCTTCATTGCCGACCTCCATGCGCTCACCACCAATCCCGACCCCAAGACTCTTCATGAGAGTGTGAAAGACATATTGGCGGAATATCTTGCCGCCGGCCTCGACCCGGAGAAGAACATATTGTATGTTCAGAGCGATGTGCCCGAAATATCAGAGATGTATCTTCTTCTGAACATGCATGTGGGCATCGGCGAGCTGATGCGCACCGCTTCGTTCAAAGACAAGGCCCGCAAGGCATTGGGAATCACATCCGACAGCGATGAGATTGAAAAAGAGATAATAGGGAATCAGACCAACCAGCGTGTCAACGCCGGCCTCCTTACTTATCCCACCCTCATGGCCGTAGACATTCTCATTCACAAGGCCGATTTTGTGCCTGTCGGAAAAGACCAGGAGCAGCATCTTGAGCTCACCCGCCGTTTCGCGCGTCGTTTCAATTCGTTCTATAAGACCGATTACTTCGGAGAGCCGGTCAACTTCAATTTTGGTGGAGAGGCTTTGAAAGTTCCCGGCCTTGACGGTTCCGGCAAGATGGGTAAAAGCGAAGGCAACTGCATATATCTGATAGATGACGAGAAGACGCTTCGCAAGAAAGTGATGCGTGCCGTCACGGATGAAGGCCCCAAGGAGCCGAATTCTCCCGTGAGCCAGCCTGTAGAGAATCTGTTTATGCTCATGAATCTGGTTTCAGAGCCAGAAGTGGTGGAGCATTATCGCAATGCCTATGCCGACTGCTCAATCCGCTATGGCGACCTCAAGAAGCAGCTTGCGGAAGACCTGCTTAAACTTACTCTGCCTATCCGCGAGCGCATACTCGACATTCGCGGCAATGACGAATATCTTTCAAAGGTTGTGAGAGAGGGGGCGGAGCGTGCGCGCGCTTATGCCGCCGACACTCTCAAAGATGTGAGAGAAATCATGGGCATCCGAAAAATATAGGAGATGGTATTAAACTGGATTTGGATTGCATTTTTTGCAATCGCATTTCTCATGGCGGCAGGGCGCACCATTTTTTATGGCGACCTTGCCGTCTGGTCTGATATAATGAACAGTTCTTTCTCTCAGGCGGCTTTTGCCTTTGAGATTTCGCTGGGTCTTACAGGGGTTCTCACTCTTTGGCTCGGCATCATGAAGATTGGAGAAAGGGGAGGGGTGATAGAATTTTTCGGAAGGCTTATAAGCCCGTTCTTCTCACGCCTTTTCCCCGGAATCCCTAAGGGGCATCCGGCCATGGGGGCCATATTCATGAACATATCTGCAAATATGCTCGGTCTTGACAATGCTGCAACGCCTATGGGGTTGCGCGCCATGCAAGAGATGCAGAGCCTTAACGCCAAGAAAGACACTGCCACCGACGCCATGATAATGTTTCTCGTGCTCAACTCTTCAGGATTGTGTCTTATTCCTATAAGCATAATGATGTATCGGGCGCAGGGAGGGGCGTCGAATCCCACCGACATTTTTCTTCCCATACTCATAGCCACGGCTATAGCCACTCTTGTGGGGCTGATAGCATTGTGTGTTAAGCAGCGCATACGCATGGACAGGGTGATATGGTCATGGCTCGCCGGCATAGGGGTCGTGGTTGGTCTTGTGGTATGGTTTTTCTCGAATCTTCCTGCAGGCAAGGTGGAGACATATTCCACTTTTTCAGCCAACGTAATACTTTTTTCCGTGATTATCGCCTTCATATGCGCTGGTGTAAGAAAGAAGATAAACGTTTATGACACATTCATAGAGGGAGCGAAAGAGGGATTCAAGACAGCCGTGATGATTATCCCTTATCTTGTGGCCATTCTTGTGGCCATAGGCATGTTCAGGGCCTCGGGTGCGCTCAACGTGTTTACGTCGTGGGTCGAGACCGGGGTAGGGGCATTGGGTTTCGACACTCGCTGGGTCGGGGCGTTGCCTACGATGCTTATGAAGCCATTGAGCGGAAGCGGTTCGTGCGCAATGATGCTCGATGTCATGAAAGAGAATGGTGCCGACGCATTTGTGAGTCGTGTGGCCGCTGCCGTCAGGGGCTCCACCGACACCACGTTCTATATCCTCGCAGTCTATTTCGGCAGTGTGGGCGTGATGAAGACGCGCTATGCTGCGGGTTACGCATTGCTCGCCGACCTTACAGGGGCTGTTGCGGCAGTTGTGGTGGCGTATTTTTTCTTCGGATAGCAAAATCACGCAGGCAAAAAAAAGGAATATTGCGGTCGTGAAGATGTTTAATAACATATTTTGCTAAAAATATGTAAAAATAGTTTGATTTGAATGTAAAAAATACTAATTTAGCGACTGAAAAGACGAATTTATTAAAAATGAAGAAACTCGTATTGCGGATAAAGGAATTTGAGCCGCGATTGAGTTTTTAGGAATGATTATTATAAGGAACTGCTTGACGCAGTTTCTTCAAAGATAACAACAACCTTACATCATGCTTTTTTCGATGCCGGGGTCCGCGAAGGTCTCCGGCATTTTTTTGATAAGAGGAGTGAGGGAGGGGTTGGATTGCGAGCTTGGATTGCGTTCCCGGAACGCAACACAGGGGACCATAGTACAATTGAAGAGGGGGCAATTGAAGGGGAGGGGAATTGAAGAGGGGGCAGAGGAGAATTGAAGATGTGGGGCAATGACCATGTGGTTAGAATCGGGTCAGCTGTGTGCCGGGGTAATAATGGGCGAGTATTTGTCTGAATGAATAGCTTTGGGAGGCCATCGAGGCTGCCCCTATCTGGCAGAGTCCTACCCCGTGTCCCCAGCCTGCTCCGTGAAGGATGAATTTTTCAGGCATTTCATTTTCCCGAATAGAGGTCGAAACATCAGGTGTGGACTTTGAGGTCTTGTCATTCTGCCTTGAATCGGAATAAACTTTCGACACCGTGAAAGCAGAGCTGTAGAGGTGGGAATTGCTCAGTGTGCGGCGTATTTCCAGTTCTTTGCCTATAATCATGGAGCGTTTCGTGCCTACCAGCTTCATCCTTACGATTCTTCCCGACACACCCCTCTGAAGAGGAACAATGTCGGTTATTCTGCCGAAATCAATTCCTGAACGCTCTTTTACTATGATGCTGAGTTCTTCCGCATTGTATTCAACATCCCATCGAAAGAAATCGGGAGTTTCAAGGTCATAGCCATTGAGCACCTGTTCAAGCGCACCTTTGTCAGAAGTGTTGCAGAAAGCTGGCGGGTTGCTCTCTATCCATCTTTGGGCATTCACTTCAATTGTTAGGTCTTTATTATGTTCAGAGCATACAGGTCTTTCATTTGCCGCTATATCTTTTCCCCTCCCGAGATAAGGATGAGGAGAATTTTCCCAGCAGTTTTCATATGCCTCGAAGGCGCCTCCGCAGCATTTTGAAAACCTTGTGTCGGCTATTTCTCCGTAATAAGTGAGAACCATTCCGGAAGTTTCCCTCACAGCCCTTACAGCGTTAGGATTGCAGATCCTGGCAATCCCTTGATAGCGCTGGCAATGGTCGTCGGCGCAGACGTCGAATCCGGTGTGCCCGGAATTGTCATACCACACGATTCTTTCATCACAATCCTCTCTTTGCTGTCTTTGGGCATGTGTTGGGGCGGTGTGCCGGATTCTTGCCAGGGCCCAGCTTCTTGAGATGACGGCGTGAGCCTTTAGAAATTCTAAAGAAGCGTTAGCACTCATTTCGCTCGAAATCACGCTTTCGAGATATTGCTCAATGTTTATTATATTGACAACGGTGGCTTGCTTGCCGTCGGATAATATCTCCAGAGAGCCCTTGAATCGCTGTCGCTCGTTTCTTTGCCAATGAAAATCCTTTCCGATTGTTACGTCTTCAATGTCGAAAGAATCATGTTCAGGGTCAGACGGCGTGAACATTAGTTCCGACGCTCCCATTTTTTTAGCGCAGAATTCATGGCATCCAGTGAAAATCACTTTGGAAAATGAATCTATGAAGATGCCGTTAAATATTATTTTGACTACGTTGCCAGAAAGCACGCCTACCTTGATGTCGATGTCCATTGCAAAAAATCGGTTAAAAGGGGTCAACGTAAAATTCCTCTTGTTATAATTGAGAATCTTCCATATGCGAAATTATAAAAAAATGGAGTGCCGGGCAATTCTTAGTGTTTAATTCCAGGGCAACCGCATCAGAATCCATAATTTTTAAGAAGCGTTATCAAATATTTAGGATTCCAGGAAGCGCATCTGAGTCTCTTTCTCACGCTTAACTTATCCTGCGTATGCGTCGCGATCTGGAGTGCAAGTTTCCTGAGCAATGACAGATTCTGGGCGGCATTATGGACACAGCCCTTGTCTCCACCCTTGCGTGTTCCTTCTCGGTGATGGAATATGTGGATGTCGGTTGGTTGTATTTGATAACATCCTGTGTCTCAGAAAGCAACCCCGCCTGGTTCTCTTTCGCCGCAAGAAAGTAATGGGCGTTCTTTCCAACTATTTTCTCGGCGATGTCAACCTGGGTGCCCATAGCGTCAATGCTGACCACGCTATAAAGACAAAATTAGATATTTATTTTTGTTAATGCAAATCATTGTTGAATATTTATTACAGGGTTGAGAATCTGCGGTCTTGTTTGCAGTCATGTTTTGAGGCGGGATAGAGTCCTGATGCTAATGGTGGAATTATGTTTTTCAAGAAAAGTTTCATAAATCATTTTGAAAGTGATTAATATTGCGTGAAATAATTGCGTAATTAGTTATTTTAAGTTATTTTTGCAGTCTAATAATCAGAAAGTAAGAACTAATTCACTTGAGCCGTCAGTGCTTGCTATAACAGTTTTTGCGGCAATGATGAAGTTTGGCGTTTTGTCAGGTTCTCTTTTTAATTTATTGAAGCTTGAAATAATCATATTTAAATTGAATAATAATCGAATAAATTAATTCTACAACATGAAACAATTTTTACCAAGCCGGCCGCGACGCAGGGCGTTCCGCGCATTTCTGCGCAAGATGCCGTGGGCGTTGTGTCTCGCTTCGCCATTGTTAGTGTCTGCGGCAGATTTCAAGGGTGTTCCCAAGTTGCCGCAAAAGCAGAAGACTCCCGGTTCCCCCATGAAGTCTGTTTCTCAGGACTTATGGGAGGGGTATTTGCAAGTTGGAGACTCCCGCATTTATGCGCGCCCGAGTTCATGTATCGACCTTTGGGGTGAATTTCGTGGCCTGTATTACGGCTCTACATACAATAACGGCGGATATGTCGTTGCGATGGAGATTAACGGAGACTACTTGACTCTCGATTGTTCCCAGCCCGGCGACATATATGGAGTGGCGTTCAAGGCCGACGTATTGCAGCAAGGAGACTTGGCGAGAGTGTGTTACACTCTTACCAACAATAATGAACAGAGTGTGGAATTCTCGCTTGGCGTTTATGCCGATGTGCAGATTGGCGACAACGACAGCGCCCCTATTTCGAGAAGAATCGACCAGGGTGGCAATACTTACGGGCTCACTATGAGAGACGGCTATGAAGCGGAATTGTGCATATTGTTTGGAGCCGGATTGTCGGGTGTCACACCTGTAGATGATTTTTGGTTTGGCAATTACGGCTATAATTCGGGTGCGTGGAATATAACCGGCCATTATGATACAAGCGATAATTTCATGGTAGAGAACGGGAACTATGACAGCGCGATGGGGTGGTGCTGGAAGCAGCGGCACATCGCGCCCGGTGAAACCATGGAGTTTTCATATCTTATGGGCGTCGGCGACGTGAATCTTCAGCCGGGGGCCAGCATTGGTGTCACCCCTGACGACCCCGACAACTGGAACGACATAGCTTTGCCCCACACACTCACAGTTGAAGGCGAATACCTCAGTCCTGCCGGGCTCGACGGCAGAATAGAGTATTCTGTCGAAAGCCTTGATGATTGGCGGCCGCTCACAGAAATGATGCCTTCGCACACAAAGTTCTCATCAGAATTGACGGCTTATTTCAATCCGGGCAACAAGGTCCATACAATCAATTTCAGGATAGTCGACAATGTAGGAAATATTTCCATGCTTGAGCCAATTGAATATCTTGACATCGCCTATGTGGAGTTTTCCGGAATTGAAGACAGGGTTTATAATGGCGAGCCGCAAGTTCTCGACATTCATTCTTCCGAAATAAGCGGCGACTGGTTTAATGTGAGCGACTATTCCGAATATTCCACCAATGCCGGTGAAGTCAGTTTCACAATCGACGGAGTGTATCCCAACACTATCGGGCGCCAATACAGCAGCTTCAGAATCATTCCTAAACAGATAGAGGGTTCTATCGTGATTGCCACTACTGATTATGATTTTTGTGGATATGACATTGCGCCCGAATACACTCTTGAAGGTGAGGTGGCCACCCTTTCGCATGTGGATCGTTGGGATAATGGAGATTACATCCTGAGTTATGCCGACAACCATTATGCCGGCACAGGCTACATAACCATTGAGGGTGTTAACAATTACCAAGGAACTATTTCGGCAAGTTTCACTATTCATAAAACCGCGTTTCCTGAAGAGCAGATTAACTATTATATTCCTGAACCGGACATAACCTACGACGGCATGGCGCATGAGGCGGCAGTTTATGATATAGACGGCGCAGGAGAGAAAATAATCACTTACGTCAATGGCAAAGGGGAGTCTTCTTCCGAGGCTCCTGTTGCTGCCGGAGATTATGAGGTGTATCTTGAATTCATGGAGGGCCCGGGATTATATGAGTGGCCTCGCAGAAAAATCGGCTCTTTTTCGATATTCAATCTCGACGCCGGCGACTGGGAGGCGCTTCAGTCTCTCTACGAAGAGCTAAGCGTGAGCAACGACAAGGAAGTCTTATGGCCTGTTACATCAGATCCGGCGTCTGCCGCGCATTTACAGGGTCTGACTATAAAAGAGGGAAAAATAAAGATGTTGAATCTTGCCGGCAGTAGTCTGAAGGGTGAGCTCCCTTTGTCGGCTTTCAGATTCAAAAATGTCGAGTCGGTGTCGTTTAGCTATAATGATTTAACCGGAAATATCGATAATATTGCCTCGATTAAAGAGTCAGATCCCGATGCGTTCAAAGGGATAAGGGAAGCGTATCTGAATTCAAATCACATTAAAGGGAATGCCGGAGTGTTCTCGTTGTTCCCTGATTTGGAATATCTGGATGCAGGCAACAATGAAATATCGGAGGTTTATCCCATGATTGACCCGTTGGTGTCAGTAAATATTTTTTCACAGACGCTTGACCGGACGATTGATCTTGATTTGCGTGATTTTGATTTTGAATCTTTTGCAGAGAAGATTCCTTCAGTAGCTCTATATAATCATGCGGAGCAGCGATATGATGCGGAGATGCTGTATGCTCAATTAAACGACGGTAAAGACTGGGATCTCACAATCATGCAAGATAACGGCCGGATTTATGGCTATTCAAACGGTCTTGAGGCATATCACGGCGTAAGCGGCGATACCTGTCGGTTAAATTTGCAGCCCAACGACATCAGAATGAATGTAAAGTTAAGTTTCGACCGGGGAGATGCCGATTTCAATGGGGCGGTAGATGTGCTTGACTTGCAATCTATAGTCAACGAGATTCTGTGCAATCGAGGAGACTGGAGATATGCCACTCCATTCAATTTCACGGCTGCCAATCTGTTTGAAGACGAAATCATCAATGTGCAGGATGCGGTGTGTCTTGTAAACCTTTTGCTGTCGGAAGTCCCTGCCGAAGAGCGTAATCCGGTTGCAGAAAATCGCAAGGAGGATTCGGCCGAGGCGAGTGTATGGCTCGACGGTGGTTCTCTTATGATTCATTCCGATTCAGAGATAGCCGCTTTTGATGTCACTGTCGAAGGGAAGGACATCAATGTCGACAACATCCCTGGGATGTTGATTTCTAAACGCGCATATGGCGACAAGACACGAATCATAGGCTATTCTATTTCAGGAGCGACTCTTGCCGCAGGTGTAAATAGACTCGGCTCCTCTGATGCAGTTTCGGTCAGCCGCGCCAGGCTTTCAGGCATGTCGGCAAGAGAGATTCCGGTTGTTCTCAACAATTCGCTTAGCGGAATTTCAGGAGTAGGGCATCATGATGGAATCTCTGTTTCCTCTTTAGGCATAACAGTCGGCGGATTGGTAGATGCCGGTGCACGCTGGAGAATAATGACAGTCTCGGGAATAGTGCTTGCAGAGGGTGAGGCTGAATCTGGGAGCGGCTCTTTGTTCATTCCTTTCAGTCCTGTTTCCGGAGAGGTCTATTTGCTTGTCATATACGGCAATAGCGAGAGTCATACTTATAAAATCACATTAAAGTAACCAAAAATCAATAATATGTCAACAAGTCGTATAATCTCGATGTTGCTTCTCATGCTGCTGACGCCGTTTGGCGTTTTTGCGCAGAGAAACACCATCTCGACCCCCGATGTCACGCTTGGCGCCGGGTCGACAATACCGTTGCAAGTGAATCTTGACAACAGTGCCGACATTGTGGCTCTGCAATTCAGCATAGCAATGCCCGAGGGGATAATGCTTGAAGAGAGTTCCGCACAGGTCACCGGCAGATGCAACGGACATTCGATTGCTTTCAAAAATGTGGACAACAATAAATACACGATGTTGCTTATGTCGCCCGACAATTCTCCGATTGGCGGCCGCACAGGCGCCGTTGCCACAATCGATCTTTACGCATTTGAGAATGTGGAAGACGGGGCTGTGTTTCAGCCTGTGATTTCTGATGTGGCGATAGTCGGGGCCGACGGCTCAAACCTCGCCACAGGTTTCTCGGCCGGCAAGGTGACAATTGCAAAGAACCCCGACCTCAAGGTGGGCAACGTGTCAGCCTCCGTGTCTCGAATTCGACCCGGCGATAATCTCGCTGTGAGCTGGAATGTTGAAAACATAGGGGGGCTTCCTACGGCTTCCGGATGGAGCGAACAGATATTTCTTGAAGACGAGAGGGGAAATTCCGCTTTTGTGATGACAACGTTTTATGAAAACTCGCTTTCAGCCGGAGGAGTGGTCAGCCGCAATGCCGAAATCCTGATTCCGGAAGTGGTCGGAATCGACGGAGATGTAAAAGTTAAGGTTACGGTGAAGCCAAATGCAGATGCCGGAGAGCCATACTGGCTTCTTGAGAACAACACGGCAGAATCGGGTTCATTTGTTTTTGTGGAGAAACGTGTTTATCTCAACCCCGGAGAGGTGTTGCTTGCGGAGGAGAGTTCTCAATATGCCGAATTCAGTCTCACAAGGAGCGGGTTGGCGTCGGAGCCGGAGACATTCAGAATCACCCTTCCCGCCGACACCCGGTTCACATTCCCTCAGAGTGTGACGATTCCTGCCGGAGACAGCGGAGTCTACTTCTATGTGAGTGTGAAGCCCGACAACGCCCTTAATGAAAAATCAGACTTTACTCTCACATTGGAAGGTGACGGCTACGAACCGGTGTCGGCATCGATCAAAGTGGAAGACGACACTTTCCCGACACTTTCGCTCACTCCTTCTTCACAGGAAGTGACAGAGGGGGAGCCATTGACATTTACAGTTGCAATCTTGCGCGAATGCGAAGATGACATTGAGGTGTCGCTTGCCTGCGACCTTCCGTCGCGTTTCAGGATTCCTGCCGGCATACGCATCCCTGCAGGAGAAAAGTCTGCTATGGTGACTGTGGAATCAATCGACGACAACACACCCGACATAGAGCGTGGCGTTACATTCACGGCCTCGGCTCCCGGTCAGCAGCCGGCATCAGTAAACATTATTCTTGAGGATAACGATATTCCTGCCCTTGAACTACAGTTGCACCCCTCGACAGTGGCTGAATCCGACGGCCCGCTTGCTGTGTCGGCAATAGTGAAGAGGACGGACAATATCGACAAGCTTGTCACTATAAGCCTTGAGGATGATTCCGACGGAGCCATATATTATTCTCAGCGCAAATTCGAGATGAAGCCGGGGGTTGAGGAGGCGATTGTGAATCTCGGCCCTATAGACAACTCGATTGTAGATGGCGAGCGACACTACAATATATCTGCGTCAGTATTCATTGCCTCGTGCAGTTGCAATGCCACCAACGGCGAATCGGGTGGCACAGTGTCGGCAAAACTTACTGTCACTGACGACGACGGCCCGGCTCTTTCTGTGTCGGCGCCATCTTCAATGCTTATGGAAGGAGGAGAGCTTACTGCCACAGTGGAGAGAAACACCGACCTGTCGTCATCGCTCACTGTAGGTGTTTCATCTGACCATGCCGATATGCTGGAGTTGCCGTCGACAGTTGTAATTCCGGCAGGGGAGAAGTCAGCGTCATTCACGATAAAGTCTAAAGAGAATTCTTCTACTGGCGATGGCTTTAATGCCACATTATTGTGCGAGGCCGAAGGGTATGCCAAAGGTTCATTCTGGTTTACGGTTACAGACCAGACTCTTCCCGACGCTCAGCTTTCGAGCTTTGCCGCCAATGCAGGTGAGGTTATTGCCGGAGATAAAGTTGAGGTAAAGGTCACGCTTCAGAACACCGGCGCAATTGAATTGCCGGAGCTTGCAAAGGTTGACTTCATGCTCAACACTTCTTCAGAGCCTGTAGCTTCATATTATCTTCAGAAGCCGCTTGCCGCCGGCTCTGAGATTGAGGTGAGCCGAGAGATCGACATGCCTGAAACAGTAGGCACGTTCAATCTTTATGCTGTAGTTAACGCCGAGAGAAGCGTGAAGGAACTTTCCTATGGCAACAATGCCTCTAATATAGTGAAAGTCGCGACTGTAGCTCCATTTACAGCGTCGGTCACCACCGACAAGAGCGCATATCTCCCCGGGGAGACAGTAAAAGTGAAAGGAAAACTTTCACACAATGATGATGTGCGCGAAAATGTGGAGATATATTTCATAAATGAAGGGTATCGCCAGACATTAATGGCGGAGAGTGATGGAGAAGGCAATTTCTCGGCAGAGTTCACTCCCATGCCGGGGCAAATGGGTGAGTTCATAGCCGGAGCCTGCTATCCGGGCGAGAATTCCCGGGAAAAGAGCGCTTCGTTCAACATATATGGCCTTACGCGACAGACATGGGAGCCTATCACTTGCGAAACAGAGCCTGACGAGCAATTCTCGTCGAAGTTCGTGATTTACAATCCTGCATCAGTGGCTCTTACAGGGTTGACCGTGAAGGCTGACAATGTGCCTGCCAACTGCAGCCTGAATGTTGCCTGCGCCGAAAGAATCGATGGCGGAGGCAAAGCTGAAGTAGAATTCACGATCACTCCGCTTGCTCCCACCTCAGGCAAGGATTGGGAAAGAATCAACCTCACAGTGAACTCGGCTGAGGGAGCTGTGCTTCCTGTGGCTATCTACCATTATTGCCGTTCGGCTCGCGCACAGATGGATGCAAGCGTAAGTGCTGTCAAGACAACGATGGTGAAGGGTGCATCGCGCGATTATGTTTTTGAGATTGCCAATAATGGAAGGGGAGAGACCGGTAAGATAACATTATCCCTCCCTGCATGGATGTCGACATCCACTCCGAAAGAGATGGCCTCTCTCGCAATGGGAGAGACTGCCAAGGTTATTCTCCGTCTCACTCCTGCTGATGATATGGCATTGAATGTGCCTGTCACCGGCAATATCGGCATCAATTGTGAAAACGGTTCGGGCATTTCGCTTCCCTACAGCATCGAGCCGGTGTCGGAGACTACCGGCACGCTCACGATAGACGTGTGTGACGAAAACACATATTACACTTCTGAGGCTCCGCATGTGGGGGGCGCCACTGTCACTCTCTATCATCCCGTCACCGGGGCAGTGGTGGCTCAGGGTGAGACCGGAGGCGACGGCAGGTTCTCGTTTGTGGTGCCTGAAGGATACTATGCCGTGAGCGTCACAGCTCCAAGCCATGAGTCTTATCAAAACAACTATCTTGTTGACCCTGGTGTCGAGACTGTGAAGACAGTTAATCTTAGCCTTGATGCAGTCAAAGTGGACTGGCGCGTTGAGGAGACAGAAGTAGAGGATGAGTATGAGATTGTCAGCACTGTCAACTACGAAACAAATGTGCCTGTTCCTATTGTTGAGATTTCAATGCCTTCGTTTGTGCCGGCAAAAGATCTTATGCCGGGCGAGTCGCTTGTGTTTAATGTGACATTGACTAATCGCGGGCTCATCACGGCTAAAGATGTGCAGCTTCTTCTTCCTGAAGGATTGAAGGCGCTCGTTTATGATCAGCTCGACAATAATGAGCCTTTCCATCTCACTCCGGGTCAGAGTGTGCAGATTCCGGTGAGAATCACACACAGGGAGAATGCCGGCGAAGAGCCTGCAAAAGTGAAGCCTATAGATGACGACCCGTGTGTGAATCAGGTTGGCACTCTCTACTATTGGGATTGCGGGCCCGACCACAAATGGCATCGCTATGGAATCGGTCTTCAGGTCGGTTCTTGCTACAGCCCTGACCCGAGCACCTGGGATAACTCCGGCAACGGAACCTATGGCGGATACGGCTATGGCTGGTGGGGTGGCTATGGCGGATGGGGTGGAATAGGAGGCCCCGTCATAGACTGGAACGATGACCATAAGAATGGCTCGGAAGATGACCGTCCTAAACCGTCGGAGAAGAAGGATTATGACTGCGAGCCGTGTCAGAACCAATTCATGATGGCTCTTGCAAGCTGCATTCCGAATGTTGGGATGGTAATAGCAGCCGGACAGGCTGTGGGAGACGGCATCAAGTGCGCCCGTGCGGCAGATTCTAATTTATCAAATAGGGATAAACTTAAAAACTGCCCGTTTACTGAAGGCGTTCCTGATGCAGTAGACGCGATTAAAGACATGTGCGACAGGATGAAAGACCTGGCGGAGAATGTTAAGAACGACAATCTTTCAGATGACGATTGGGACTTGTTGAAAGATGGATTAGAAGCCGGTGCTGAAAAAGTGTTAGACAACTATCTCGATTCTGATCACTCCGGATTGACAAAGGAACAGAGAGATTTTCTTAAAGACACTAAAGATTTTTCCGATGCGCTTGACAAATCGAGAGATGCTTTCAAAAACGGGGAAATCGACGGTCAGAAACTCTATGAGACTGTGCCCGATGTAACTGAGGGTTTAGAGAAACTTATCAAAAAGAAAAATCCCGCTCTTGCCGGTAAAATAGGAAATGTCGGCAGAATGATGAAGAAAGCGCCTTGCATTGGCATGATGCTTGCGCCTTGCGACCTTGAAGCCCCGGACACTGTTCCCGGCGACAGCGTGGTCAGAAAGGTAAGAAGTGTGAGCAGCGTTGTAGAGCTCTTTAAGGCTAACATGAAAAAGTGTGTGCAGCTTGTGGAATGTGAGGAAGACTATTTCGCGGAACTTTTCGGCGACGAGCAGTGGCTTGAGGTGAAGTACGGAAAACGTATGCCGCTTCTCATTGCAATGTTTGACGAGGAGAAACCGATAGATGCTTCCGACTTTATCAGAGTCTTCAAGCCGGGAGAGGTTAGCAATGCTCAGTTTGAAAGATTTATAGAGCGTTGGAACAACTCATTCTTCTACGAGGATGTTGAGTCAGACAACAAGATTGATTTCAACTATATCGAGAATCTTTTTGAAAATGGAGAGAAGGCTGCTGATGAACTTGTGGGCAACGGCGATAAAGACATAGAAGACGTGCTTACAGAAAGTTTTGAAGCCGTGCAGAAAGAGATGGCCAAGGGTGGTTCCTCTGTGTGCGCTTCAATCAGCCTGCAGTTCTCGCAGAAGATGGTTATGACGCGCCAGGCATTCCGTGGCACTCTCACTGTTTTCAACGGAAATGAAGAGAAACCGATGGAGAATGTGAGGCTTGCTCTCACTGTGAAAGACCCTGACGGCAATGTCGCTACATCTCATGAATTCCAGATAAATGCGGAATCTATGGATGGCTTTGAAGGAGAGCTTTCGCTCGATGGTGGATGGACACTTGGAGCACAGGAGTCAGGAACTGCGTCAATATTGTTCATACCCACAAAATATGCCGCCCCGACAGAGGAGCGTGTGTATGCTTTCGGCGGTTCGCTTTCATATGTTGACCCCTTCTCCGGCCTGGAGGTGACACGCATATTGTCGCCTGTTTCACTCACCGTCAATCCGTCGCCGCAGCTAAATCTCACATATTTCATGCAGCGAGACGTGATTGGTGATGATCCGCACACGGAGATTGTGGAGCCTTCTGAAGACGCGGAGTTTGCGTTGCTTATAAACAATGTGGGATATGGCGACGCATCCAACATCCGTATGCTTACAAAACAGCCCGAAGTGGTAAGCAATGACAAGGGGCTTGCTTTTGATGTGGAAATTGTGAGCAGCAGACTAAACGGCGGGGAAAAGAATCTCGCTTTGGGCGGCAGCGTGGCAACGGAATTTGGCGATATAAAAGCCGGAAAGTCGGCTTATTCGCAGTGGTTCTTCAGGGGTTCGTTGCTTGGCCATTTCACTGATTATGAAATCGAGGCTAACCACGTTTCAAGCTATGGCAATCCCGACCTCTCGCTGCTTAACGAGGTTTCGATTCATGAACTTATCAGAAGTCTTGATGTGGCGGAAGAGGATGGCATGTCTGTAGGGTTTATGACCAATGACATTGAAGACGTCAACGACACGCCCGACAGAATATATTTCACTGACGGAAGCACAAGCGAAGTGAAGGTGGCTGATTCTGCCGAAATCAGATATAATCTCGACGGCACATACTCGATATTCGCGACAAGCGCGGAAAGTGGCTGGATGTATGGCAATGTGCCTGACCCCACTTATGGAGTGTCGCACATCGTGTCTGTCACAAGAAAGAGCGACGGCGCGGAAATTCCGGTTCGTAATTTCTGGCAGACTGACCGAACATTGCGCGACGGCACCGACCCGGCATATGAGAACAGGATTCATTTTGCCGATTGTGTGGCCAATGTAGGGGCTGAGGAATATGTTTTGAGATTCACTCCCGCTCCCGGACTCATGCTTGAGGTGGTTTCAATAGAGGGTGCCCCCGCCTGGGGAGAGGTGCTTGCAGAGCCGCTTGGCTTCGTTGACGTGATGTTCAACAAGCATATCGACCCTTCTACATTCACTGCTTCCGACATCCGGATGTTCTGCCAGGGTGAAAGCCTTGACGCGGGGCTTATTGGGATTTCGACCGACGACAACAAGAGATTCCGTCTCGACTTGTCAGCCATTAGTGCAGACTCTGTGCCGGGATATTATTCTATCACTGTCAGCTCTGCCGATGTTGTGGATGACGAGGGATTCAGCGGACGCGATGCGAAGAATGCAGGCTGGAATTATTATCCCGCGGGCTCGATTCTTCTCGGTGTGAAAGTTTATCCTGAATTGTCGGGCACGGTTGTTGCCGTTCGTGGCTCTGAAACAGTGAATATAGATTCCGCTCGCGTGATTAACGCTGATTATAATGAGCAGATCTCATTCTCCGCCAAGGCTGAGTATGGATATGAGTTCTCGCAATGGACAAGTTTTGGAAAGGCATATTCCTCAGATGAGGATATGTCGGTTACGGCATTGGCCAACGATGATATAGTGGCGGTGTTTGTGCCCAGAAATTTTGACGTTGAAATAGATTCATTCTGTGATGGCGGTGAAATCATAGGCGCCGGCACAGGGCTTTATCCGTATGGCGACGAGCTTACCCTTATGGCAGTTGCCGACAAATCACACATATTCGGCAATTGGGTTGTAAATGGAGAAAAGAAAGGCACGGAGTCAACGTTCACGTTAAGTGTAGACGGCGACATGAAGATAAGTGCAGTCTTCTTGAATCTTTCAGGAGTGTTTGTTCCTGAAGCCGACAGAAAGATTGTGATATATAGTGCAGACGGCCTTTTGATTAGCAGCGACGCTGATGTGGAGACGATTCGCAGTCTGTCGAAAGGAGTCTATATAATCAATGGTGTGAAGCATATCGTCAGATAAAATTCAATCCATATTTGCATGAAAAAGCGGAGTTCAATACGAGCTCCGCTTTTTCATGCGTTATGTTTTGTACGTTTTTAAAGATCAGTTATCGATGTCTTTGTTTTAAAGAACAATCTTTGATGTCTTTGTATTTCCGTTGGAGTCGGTGGCGCTGACAATTATCATGCCGGAGTATGAGGAGAGGTCTATCACGATTCCTTTGTCAAGTGGTTTTGCAAGGGGACTGATTTGTTGACCTGAAACTGAGGCGAGCGTCACGTTAGTTAATTTAGACTCAGAGGAGATTGAGAGAGTGTGCGTGGTTCTGTCGTATTTGATTGCAGGTGAAGCAGTGTCGATTGCAGATTGGCTTACGCCTGCCATCTCCGAAACTCTGAAATATACCGGAGGAGATATGGGCTCTCCCTGATTATTGTGGAGAGATGATGCATATAAGGTTCCGGGCTTTGCATCCTGGAATGCTACATTGAATTCAATATTCAGAGGCTCGCCGGCAATAAATTCATATTCGGGAGTGACTGTGTTCTGGATGAGTTTCCATGTGTCGGGGTTCCATATTGCAACCTGGAATAACTCTCTCGCATCTGTTGAGGACACAACTTGCGCCATGAATGAGATATTGTCGGGATATATGTTTTCGGGGTCTCCTCCTATCTCGAAGCTTAGGCATTCCAGTTCTGGAATATCCGGCATATTGCTGTCAGAAATCTGCACTTCTCCGATATAATATTCTACCTGCATAGTGCCGGTGTTATAGAGAATAAGCGAATAGGCGGTGTTATACTCAAAACCGTCATAGAACGTAAGTGTGAACTCATTGGTGAATGACTTGGTTTCACCGGCTTGCAGAGTTATAGCCGCTCCCTCTCCGGAGGCAACGAGATAGTAGTCGCTATGGAGAAGCCCGGGTGCGAGGTTGATTGTCATGTTGTCGATAGAGGTGTTAGACAGTGTGGCAGTATATGAGCCATTGCCGTCCCGGGATATATCGCCGTTGAGAGTGGCATCTGTCACCGACAGCCCGCCGGCGTCAACCACTGTTGCTGTGCCTTCCGAGATGTTGACGAGAATGTAGTCGCGTATGTCGAGATTGTGCAGGGCGGTTTTCCATTCATCAAACCTCGGGTCGAGAGATACAACCTTCACGCGATAAGTGCCGTCAGGAAGATCTGTACGCTCTTCCGAATACGCCCATTGGAGACCATAATAGGAGGGGAGCTCATACAATTCATCTTCCATTTGTCTGATGCTGGTTTCGCCTGTTTCAATGTTCTCAAATTCCAGGCCGACGTATATCTGAGCGTCTGCATATGCGGAGTTATACCAGAAACCCTCAATCATCAGATATCCGTCCGTGATCATGGCTTGCGGAGCTACGTCCTGCATTGTTAATCTTGATTCCGGAAGTTCGGAGCCACCTGCAGGTTTTCTTACACCCATCATGGCGGTCTGCCCGGAGTTGTAGCCCCCTTCAAAGCCGCCGATTCCCTCACCTTCAGGGTTGAGCGCGTCGATTCTGAAAAAACCGTCGTATGCGCCGCCCCATCCCCAGTTGAAGTGGAAAAGGCCGTCGCCTTCATAGCCGTCGCACACGAAGGCGTGTCCACCTTCGGGGCTTTGACCGGAATAGTAAATAGGCCCGTTCTCAGTCAGTTCGTTGACGAGCATATGCTCCCATTCAGTGAGGGTGTAATAGTTGCGATAATATAGCCATGCCGACAGGTCGTAGTCGAAATGCTGAGTGAAGGCTTTAGGCACATTCATGTCGTAGGCTCCCGAGCCTTGGGTGCTATACATCATGTCTACAGCAAAACCGCACGTCACCATTAGATTGGCCACGGCGTCGGCTTCTGTGGCACTATAGCCGTTGTTGTAGTTGTCGATCATGTTGCCCCAGTCGAAGGTCACGTTCAGATCGCGGGTAAGGTCTGTCCCGGCCACAGTGGCATGTCCTGTGCCGTGAGAGGCTTCAGGATATTTGTGATAGTTCATGACTTGCGCAATTGCGGTGGCCACGCATCCTGTGTAGGATTTGTAGCCATATTCTTCCGGGCAATAATCGTTGAACGGTGTGTCCTGATTCCACACCGTAGAAAGAAGCGGCTTTATTATAACGTCGGGATGAGAAACATCGCAATCCGCTTTTCTCATCACAGTGTTGCCGGGAACCACTCCCTTGGAGGCGCGGACTGCTGCCACGCTGTCGGCAAATGCTATTTCGCGGGCATACTCCTCAAGCATCCATTTCATTTGCGGAGGCATTTCAGTGTTAGATCCGTAGGCCGGGGCTGAGCCGTAAGCCAGGATAGGCGATGCGATGTCGTTGGCGCTTACCGCCACATATGAGTCGGCGTTGTTGCCGAAAAGATATATGGCCGGATCTCCGGAAGAAGTGGGTATTGTCTGAATAAGGTTTGAGGCTTGGAACGCATTCAATCTTTTGATTTTGTGCGTTTGATTTTGCTCGAAAGCTCTTGACAGGGCTTCTTCCGGAGACAGCGTGCGGGCATATCCGGATGTCAATCCGATTGCGAGAAGCAAGGCGGGGACAAGCAGGAGTCTTTGGTTCATGGTTAATTATGTTAGATAAATTTGATAATAAGATGCTTAAATAAAAAAATAGTGTGCCGGGTCATTAAGGGCCTTGGCACACTATTTTATTGGGTCTCTTATCTGATGTGTTAAGAAATTGCAGCGATAGCGGCCTTCACTGCGGCTATCTTTTCGAGTGCGTCGCTCTCTTTTTTCTTTTCAAGCGCCACAACTTTTTCGGGTGCGTTGGCCACAAATTTTTCGTTAGAGAGCTTTTTGCGGACGCTTGCGAGGAATTTCTCGTGATATTCCAGGTCGGCGTTGAGTTTCTTGAGCTCCTCCTCCACATTGATGTTGGCAGTCACGGGGATGCTGTATTCTGTAGATGCTACTATAAACGACACTGCGGCGGCAGGTTTCTCTTCCACAATCCTGATGTCGGAGAGATTGCCCATCTTTTCCAATATGCAGTCGAGATATGGGTTGTGAGGCCCTTTTATAAGAAGTTCGAGCGAGTCGCGCTGCGGAATCTGTTTCTGCTTGCGCACGGTGCGTATTCCGGCAATCACTTCTTTGAGATGGTCAAAACGGGAAATGGCTTCCTCGTTGAAGCTGTCTGCTTTCGGAAGCTCGGCAGTCATGATGCTTTCACCATCTTTGCGGTCGTAAAGATGCTGCCAGAGCTCTTCGGTGATAAAGGGCATGAAGGGATGGAGCAGGCGGAGGAGGGTATCGAAGAAGCGAAGAGTCTCGTTGTAGGTCTCTCCATCTATGGGAGAGCCATATGCGGGCTTGATTACTTCGAGATACCATGAAGAGAATTCGTCCCAGAAGAGTTTGTACACGGCCATCAGGGCTTCCGAGATGCGGAACTTGCCCATAAGGTCGTCAACCTCGATGAGAGTGCGGCGCAGTTCTGCCTCAAACCATTCAATGCCTCTCTTTGAAGATTCAGGCTGCGGCTTGGCGGGGTCTACTTCCCATCCTTTCACAAGACGGAAAGCATTCCATATTTTATTGCAGAAGTTGCGGCCCTGCTCGCATAAAGAGTCATCATACATGATGTCGTGGCCGGCGGGGGCGGCAAGCATTATGCCCATTCTCACGCCGTCTGCGCCAAACTTGTCGATAAGTTCGAGCGGGTCGGGTGAATTGCCAAGCGACTTTGACATTTTGCGTCCAATCTTGTCGCGCACGATTCCGGTGAAATATACGTTGCTGAAAGGCTTGTCGCCGCAGAAAGCATATCCGGCAATAATCATGCGTGCCACCCAGAAGAAGATAATGTCCGGCCCGGTCACAAGGTCGGTTGTGGGGTAATAGTATTTGAATTCCTCATTGTCCGGGTCAAGAATGCCGTTGAATAGAGAGATTGGCCAAAGCCATGATGAGAACCATGTGTCAAGACAGTCGGGGTCGCGTGTGAGGTCGTTAAGGGTGAGTTCAGGGTTTCCTGTTTTCTCTATTGCCTTGGCCAATGCCAGCTCTTCATTCTCAGCCACCACATATCCGCCGGTGGGAAGATACCAGGCCGGAATCTGATGTCCCCACCAGAGCTGGCGCGAAATACACCAGTCCTTGATGTTGGTCATCCAGTAGCGATAGGTGTTCTTGTATTTTGCAGGCACAAACTTTATGTAGTCGGTTTCAACGGCCTCGAGGGCAGGCACTGCGAGCCCGTCCATCTTTACGAACCATTGCATTGAGAGTTTCGGCTCAATCACGGCGTCGGTGCGTTCTGAATGGCCCACCTTGTTGACATAATCTTCAACCTTCTCTACGAGTCCTTTGTTGGCAAGGTCTTTCATGATTTGTTTGCGCACGTCGAAACGGTCCATTCCCACATACATTCCTCCAGCTTCGGAAATTGTGCCGTTGTCATTGAAAATGTCGATTGACTCCAGTCCGTATTTATCGCCGAGCATATAGTCATTGACATCGTGAGCCGGGGTTACTTTAAGACATCCGGTTCCGAATTCCATTTCAACATATTCGTCCATAATGATAGGCACGGAGCGCCCTACCATGGGCACAATCACGCGTTTCCCCTTGAGCCATGAATAGCGTTCGTCATTTGGGTTGACGCACACGGCGGAGTCGCCAAGGATTGTTTCCGGGCGAGTGGTGGCCACGACAATATATTTGCCGTCTTCACCCTCCACCATATATTTAAGATAGAAAAGTTTGCTTTGCTCTTCCTTATATATCACCTCTTCATCGGAGAGGGCAGTGAGAGCTTTGGGGTCCCAGTTCACCATGCGGACGCCTCGATAAATGAGGCCACGGTTGTAGAGGTCGCAGAACACACGCATCACGCTTTTGGAGCGAGTCTCATCCATGGTGAAAGCAGTGCGTTCCCAGTCGCATGAGGCTCCCAGTTTGCGGAGCTGCTGCAAAATAATGCCTCCGTATTTGTGTGTCCAGTCCCATGCGTGGCTTAGAAATTCCTCGCGGGTGAGGTCGGTTTTCTTGATTCCTTCCTGTGCGAGTTTTGCCACGACCTTTGCTTCAGTTGAAATTGCCGCGTGGTCGGTGCCCGGCACCCATAGTGCGTTTTTGCCAAGCATCCTTGCCCGGCGCACGAGAATGTCTTGAATCGTATTGTTGAGCATGTGTCCCATGTGGAGCACTCCGGTCACATTTGGAGGCGGAATCACTATGCAGAAAGGTTCGCGATTGTCAGGCTCGGAATGAAACAGGCCATGTTCCATCCAGTATGCATACCATTTGTCTTCAACCTCAGAGGGGTTGTATTTAGTGGCTAATTCACTCATGGAGTAATTTTGTTACAGTTATTTTTGCAAAATTACAAAAAAAAACAGAGTTTTCAAGCATGTGCCAAGCGAATTGCACAAATTGAAAAAGAGTGGAGAGTTATTTTTTAAGTTGCGGCAATGGGAATAAAATCTTAAATTTGTGTTCGAAAATAGAATTGTGTCAAAAGTGAAATTATTTTATCGAAAATGTTTGACGGCGTCAGCTGCATTCGCGTTGTTTTTTTATCCTGTCCGATTGATGGCATATGAGGGCATGGAAAGTGATGACAGCGAAAAAAAGGTTGGTTCGTCGATGGGAATAGATGTGAGGCCAAACTATGCCTTTTCTTCATACAGGGATGATTTGCTGAAGTCGCAGTTAAATATGGATGATGCCGATAAAACAAGATTTGCTTCATCGTTCCATCTGAAATATTCATTCTCTTACGGCCCGTCGACAGATGCCGGGCGTTTTTACCCGGGGGCTTATCAGGGAGTGGGAGTCGGTGTAAACGGATTTGGCAACAAGGCGGGACTTGGCATTCCGGTGTCGGTTTATGTGTTTCAAGGTGCTCCCGTGTGGAGATTGGGCGAGGGTCTGTCGCTCGGATACGAATGGAATTTCGGGGCCTCAATGGGATGGAAGACTTGCAATGGTTATGATGCGCATTCAAATTTGATTGTAGGGTCGAGGGTTAATGCTTACATAAATCTCGGTGTGATGATGGATTGGGAAATTACAGACCATCTGTCGATGAACGCCGGAATAGATCTTACTCATTTCTCAAACGGTAACACATCTTATCCAAACCCCGGTGTTAATTTGGCGGGTGTGAGGGTAGGAATGAAATATTGTTTCGGAAGAAGGTTCAGGACTCATGAATATAGAAAAGACACCACAAGCCTTAAACATAAGGTAAGTTATGATGTGATGGCTTACGGGGCATTGCGCAAACGAGTCTACCGTGGGGGAGAGGATCCGGTTTTGCTAAACGGGCATTTCCCTGTGGCAGGATTGAATTTTGCAGTGATGCGCGATTTCAATAAGATTTTCAGGGCTGGATTGTCGGCAGATTTTCAATGGGACGAGAGCACAAACCTTGAAAAATATCATGGAGAGGGCAGCACGGCGGAAGATTTGCGTTTCTACAGGCCACCGTTTTTCAGTCAGGTTTGCTATGGCCTGTCGGCGCGTGCCGAGCTGGTTATGCCTGTTTTTTCTGTCAATCTTGGAATAGGTTATAATTTTATCGGGCCTGTAGAGTCGCGTGCTTCATATCAGATGGCAAATTTAAAAGTGTATGTCACTCCGGGGCTATATCTGAATGTGGGTTATCAGTTGCTCAATTTCAGCCGACAAAACAATCTTATGCTTGGAATAGGCTATACTTTCAATTCTAATCGCTCATCAGGCACCACTATTATGAACGCCTTTTAATACGTAAGAGCACGTTTCTTATAATTTAGAGGTCATAGGGGGCGTAGCCTTATAGTGGATTTTGTCACTTGCTTAAAGGAGCATACCGAGGTATGCTCCTTTAAGCAAGTGACAAAATACGCCCAAGGATGCGAGACGGAGGTAGCCTCCAATCAAAATGTCTTGGAGAAGAATGAAGGCGGATAAGCCCAACGCGTAGATGATAAGACCTCTGATAATCATAAGACGCTTTTAATTTTTCTGCACATTAATCCCTTTTTTTAATTTGTAAATATTTACAGATGATAAAACTTTTTGTGTGTAGATAAAAATATCTTGTGTAATTGAAATGTTTTAATTAAATTTGCGCGATTTTTATAAGTGATGTTTTAAGGATAGATGAGAATCTTTTCCTTTAAATCACAAATATAAGATGGGATTATACGATGATTAGTTGTGATTCCAGATGACAATGACTTAATTTTCAATTTTTATCATTTACTAAAAACTATTTACTAACCTTCAATGAAAAAAACAATTAGCAACCCGTTTGTGACGCTGATTGTGCTGTTATTGACTGTCTTTTCGTCGGGTGTGGCTTCTGCCGCCGGTGAATGGACGGTTAATCCGGCCAACTATCGTTACGACATGAGCCTCTATCTTGAGGTGGCTTTCGCGGGGAATGAGGAAACTTTTGACCACACGCGTTTTGATGTGGCTTCATTTGTTGGAGATGAGTGCCGGGGTGTGGCTGAAACTATTGCCGGTGTTGACGGATGTCTTTATATGCGTGTCCGCAGCAATTCTGAATCCGGCGAGTCTCTGTCTTTTAAGCTAAGGAACAGGCAGACAGGTGAGGTCAGGGATGTAGAGGGTGTGCAGATCTCTTTTGAGGCAAACAAGGCTATCGGAATGCCGTCGGCTCCTTTTCAGTTGGTTGTGCAGAATTATTATGATGTCAGCATAACTGCTTCTGAAGGCGGCTCTGTAAATGTGGAGAGTGGCCGTTATCCGGAGGGAACAACTTTGGAGGTCTCGGCTGTGCCTGATGACCAGTATAGCTTTGATGAGTGGAGCGACGGTGTAAAGGAGGCTGACCGCACAATTGTTGTGGATGGCGATATTTCTCTGGTGGCTAATTTCGCGGTGACATGTTATAAACTGACTTATCTTTTGGACGGCGAGGTCTATCTTGAGGAGACGGTTGCCTATGGCAGCAAGATTGCTGCGGCGCCCGCACCAGAGAAGGAGGGTTACACATTCAGCGGCTGGGAGGGCTTGCCCGAAGTGATGCCCGCAAAAGATGTGACCGTCAGCGGCTCATTCACAGTCAACAGCTACAAGCTTACCTATGTTGTAGACGGCGAGGTCTATCTTGAGGAGACTGTTCCCTATGGCAGCAAGATTGCTGCAGCGTCCGCGCCTGAGAAGGAGGGTTACACATTCAGCGGCTGGGAGGGCTTGCCCGAAGTCATGCCCGCGAAAGATGTGACCGTCAGCGGCTCATTCACAGTCAACAGCTACAAGCTTACCTATGTTGTAGACG
>ERZ778503.542-NODE-542-length-30899-cov-4.697705_pt1 | contig 30899 bp, 25 predicted proteins | sample MGYA00510047_ERZ778503 | MGnify/ENA primary metagenome ERZ778503 (study PRJEB29527, sample SAMN07138965) | mouse gut metagenome | material: feces | host: mouse | place: China:Nanjing | collected 2016-01-25 ... | reverse complement strand
AATTTGTTTCTTTCTCCGTTCGTCCATACGCCTTTCCTCTCCAATCGCCAGCCGCCGCACATAAAGAAGCTGTTTTCCTTATTCCCATTATATTTGCCGCCGCACATTCTTTCAACTATATTTTTCACTTCTTTTTGGCATATGCTTCCCGCTTCTGGCAATACTAAGCGCATGAAACATAACAATCATTTCTGCAAAATCAATATCATACTGTTTCTGTTTTTTGCCGCATCCCTCGCCGGTTTTTTATGGGAAGTACTGCTGTTTCTCATAAAAGACGGCGCATTCTGCAACCGCGGTTTCTTCTACGGTCCATGGCTTCCCGTCTACGGGGCAGGCGCCGTCCTGATTTTCGTACTGCTCTACACGCAAAGAAAGCATCCCCTTCTCTGTTTCTTTTATTCTGCCTGCATAGGCGCTGTTGTAGAATTGTTTACAGGCTGGCTCCTTGATACTTTTTTTGACAAACGCTACTGGGACTACACGGGGCAGTTTCTCAATATCAACGGCTATATCTGCCTGTATTCCGTTTTGGGATTTGCACTTGCCGGCGCTTTTTTCACCTGCCTTGCCGCTCCCTTTTTATTAAAATACTGGGAACGCCTGTCCTTGCGCACCCGCCACCGGATACTTGCCGTGCTGCTGATGCTCTTTGTTGTGGACGCCGCGGCAGCGCTCATCTTTCCCAACAGCGGCAGCGGCGTTACCTGCCTTGCTCCATATTCACCCTGTTTAGAAACCTTTGTTTCATCAGCCTTTTTCCAAATCCTTTCCGGGTAAAGCTTCTCCTGCGTATGTCTTGCCAGTCTGCGGCTTCATATATGTCTCCTGAAAATATGCCTTCTCCCTTGCAATCTCCGCCTGCAGTTCTCTCGCGGACATCAGCCTGCAGCCCTCGCCGCGTATGATAATCTGCTCCAAACCGTCCGAGGTCGCCACAATGACATCATACCGCTTTCCGTTTTCATGTGCAAATTTTTCAATATACTGGTCTGCCGTCTCCGCTTCCTGCGTATAAACTATGTGAATATTGTGGTAATCTAAAATTTCCGTGGCATGGCCTTTTACCCTGTATGCATCAAAAACCACAATCAGATGACAGCCTCGCATCGCCTGATAGTCGCACAATATATCCAAAAGCCGGCCTCTGGCGCCGTCAATGTTTATCTTCGCCAGCGTATGCAGCTCTTCCCATGCAAAAACCACGTTGTAACCGTCCACCAGCAGATATTCTTCCTTTTTGGGCGCAGGACGAAAACTTCTTTCCACTGCAGGTATTTTCGCTTTCTCCGGTCTTTTCCCGTACCTTCCCTTCCCTGCTATTTCCTTATCCCGCTTGTTGGCGCGATAAGTCCGTTCCAGTATATTATCAATTTCTTCTGTCAAAAGCACCGTTTCCGTGCGGTTTCTGCTTCCTGTCTGGGATTCTCTCAAATATCCGCCTTCCTCCCATGGCATATCCGGCAAATTTTCCCCATTTTTACATGCAATATCTTCTTCCCTGACCTCTGTGTGGATATACGCCTTCACTTCATACCATGGCACCACAAAGCCGGCGCCGTGGGCACAAAATACCGACCCCGACGGATTTTCTGCATCGCTCTCCGGCTCATATGCACACTGTTTCAGCACCTCCTCCGTGTTATGACAAGGCAGATATCCCTTGAAATGGCAGGAAATCCTGCCCTCACCCCGCGTATAGGCAATAACCTCTTTCTGATAACTGCCAATTGTCGCAACCGGCGCTACCCCTGTCAGAATAGCACGTCCCGCCTCCATGCGGGGCGGTTCCATTTTGCCGCTCAGCCGTTCCATATCCATCATAGCGCGCCCCACCAGCTTTTCCGGCACCTCCAGCACAAAAGCATAATACGGCTCCAGCAGCACAGAATCCGCCTCCATCAGTCCCTGCCTGACCGCCCTGTAAGTCGCTTGTCTGAAATCGCCGCCCTCCGTATGCTTTTTGTGAGCGCGCCCTGCTAAAAGCGTGATTTTCATATCGGTCACAGGCGCACCCGTCAGCACACCCCTGTGCTCCTTCTCCTCCAAATGAGTCAGTATCAGCCGCTGCCAGTTTCTTGCCAGAATATCTTCGCTGCAGGCTGTAGCAAACTGCAAACCGCTGCCTGCTTCTGCCGGCTCCAGTTTTAGCAGCACTTCCGCATAATGACGCAGCGGCTCAAAATGTCCTGCTCCAATTACGGCTCCTGCTATGGTTTCTTTGTATACCACATGTCCTTGTCCAAATTCCGCCAAAATGCCAAACCGCTCCCGAATCAGCCGCTGCAAAATCTCAAGCTGTACCTCGCCCATAACACAGAGCCGAATCTCCTGCAGCGCTTCCTCCCATATGATTTGCAGCTTCGGCTCCTCTTCCTCCAGCATACGCAGCTTGGGCAGCACAGCCGCTGCTGCTTCCTCCTGCGGCAGAATAACGCGGTATTGCAGAACCGGTTCCAGTACGGTGAGCTCTGCCGCCCCCTCTGCTCCTAGTCCCTCCCCGGGAAAGGTCCTGCTAAGGCCCGTAACGGCACATATACTGCCAGCCGGCGCTTCGCCTGTCGTCTCGTATTTATCACCGGAATAAATCCGAATCTGGTTTACCTTTTCTTCCCATTTCGCTTCACCGCCGCCCTCCGCTGTCATCATACCTGTCTGCGCTTTTCCTGTCAGGGTATCCTTAACCTTCAGGCTCCCGCCCGTTATCTTCACATAGGTAAGGCGGTTTCCCTTTTCGTCCCGCGCAATTTTGAATACCCGCGCCCCAAACAGGGCAGGATACCGGATTTCTTGCGTATAATCGGATAATCCCCGTAACAACTGCTCCACGCCCTTTCCCCAAAGCGCCGAGCCAAAAAAGCAGGGAAACAGCTTTCTCTCCCAAATCAGCCGCCTGATTTCCCCTTTTTCCACAGTCCCTGTTTCCAAAAAAGACTCTAACACCGTCTCCTCACACACAGCAATGTTTTCCCAAAAGGTCTCTTCTTTTTCCTCCAAAAACGCCACACAGCTCCCATGAAGCCTTGTCTGCAATTCACAAAGAAGCGCCGTCTCATTCGCCTCTGCCATATCCATTTTATTGACAAAAAGAAAAACAGGTACCTTATAGTGCGAAAGCAGCCGCCACAAAGTCTCCGTGTGGCTCTGCACACCGTCTGCACCGTTCACCACCAGCACCGCATAGTCCAATACCTGTAGAGTACGCTCCATTTCCGCCGAAAAATCCACATGTCCCGGCGTATCCAGCAAGACAAATTCTGTGTCCGCATATGTAAATACCGCCTGCTTTGAAAAAATCGTAATGCCGCGCTCTTTCTCCATGGCATCCGTATCCAGAAAGGCGTCTCCCTTATCCACACGCCCCTTTTCCCGAATTGCGCCGCTCTCATAGAGCATAGCTTCCGATAAAGTTGTCTTTCCGGCATCCACATGCGCCAGTATCCCAATAACCGCTCTCTTCATTTTGACACCCAATGTCCGCTTTTCCCATTTCCTTATTATAGCTTTTTACAGTATAAATTGCACGACACAATCTCTACATAACCACATTATAATCCACATCTTATTCATGTTCAATAAGGGTAACGAAACAAAAGCAGGCAGTATTTAGCTCTGCCTGCTTTCATAATATTGCCTGATGATTTTTCTGTACTTGGGACTTATGGTAATTTCTTTTCCATCACACATAATGATTTTTTCATAAGAAAATTCCTTGATATAAACCGGATTAACCAAAAACGATTTGTGAATCCTGAGAAACTTTTCATGATATTGATTCAATTCCTCTTCCACCTCATCGAGCTTTCGATAAAAAGAATACTTTTTGTTTTCACAAAACACCAAAACTTCTCTTTTGTCGCTCTCAAAGTAAAAGATCTCCCGCAAAAATATTCTATATTCTTTTTTTCTGCTGGAAAACTGTATCATTCCCCTTCTGCTGCCAGCCAGCGCAATGGCACGCATAACGGCCTCTTCCAGATTCTCCTTCACAACCGGTTTGTCTATGTAGGCAAATGGCTGTACATTGATAATTTCTTTCCAATACTGCTCATCGCGTGTAATAAAAATCAATAAGGTATTGATATCTGTTACCCTGATTCTTTTCGCTGTCTCCACGCCGTTAATACCCTGCAGCCCTACCTCCATCAGAATGATATCCATGCGCTTATTCTGCTCAATTTCAAGCAACAGCGCTTCGCCGCTCTGAAAGCATAATATTTCGGCGTTCATACACGCTTTCCCTATCATATCCTGCAGAATCGCCTTTTGCGTCTGCAGGTCCTTTTCTGCCTCATCGCAGATTCCTATCCTTATCATATGTGCCCCTAATTATACTGTATTCCCATGCCCTGTCCTGTCAAATAACAGACACGTTTTGTAAAGATAATAATTCGTTTATTATTTTACACGGATACCGTTTCCCATTCAATACCCTTTTATGAATATTATGACAATTTCCCCAAATCAAACCGTCGCTTACCTTTTTTAGCATACAAAATCTTCTGCAAAATAACAATATCTTACTTTTCCAAATTCCTTTCATTTGCAGCAGCACAGCCGTCCAGAATTGACTGCATAATTTTTATGCGGCGCTTGCTCATTGGGGGCAAATGAAGCAAGCAGTTCTATAGGGCGGATGCCCGACATGAAAGAAATTGCCGGCAGTAAGCTTTCCATGTAAGCAAAAATGCGTATTCAGGCAATTTATGAATGGTATGGCCGAGCTGTTGCTTTCATTTCATTGTAAAGGGATGGATGATTTTGGAATTTAATGGACAATTTATCAATCCGCACGCATAATAGTGTCAAAAAACCAAGGAGAATGTTTATTTATGAATACCTTAGACTCTTACATCACAGAATATATTGACTATTGCAGATACCGCAAACGTCTGGATTTCAAGACCTTAAAAGCATATCAAATAGATTTGATGCAGTACAAATGCTTCTGCCCGGCTTCGCCTGACTGCTTTTCTAAAAATACTTTGGACACCTTCATTACAGACCTTTTTGTCAACACTTTACGCCCAAAAAGAAGCCTCCGCTTCCGGATACCAGCTTCGCTGTCACATAAGGGACATTGCCGTGATTGAATTGCTTTTTGCCACCGGAATGAGGATATCCGAGTTGTGCTCGCTAAAGCCCTCCGACATAGACCTTGCAAACAATACCGTTCTTATTTATGGAAAAGGCGCCAAGGAACGAATCCTGCAGATTGGCAATCAGGAAGTGCTGTCCGCATTACTTTTATACCAGAACATCTTTGCGGAAGACATTGCCGCCTGCGGGTACTTCTTTGTCAACAGGCTCCGACACAAGCTTTCCGACCAATCCGTCCGCTTTATGATAAACCGCTATGCAAAACTTGCCGGCATCAGCCAGCACATCACCCCGCATATGTTCCGCCATTCCTTCGCCACACTCCTGTTAGAGCAGGACGTCGATATCCGCTACATACAACGAATGCTGGGACACAGCTCTATCAGCACAACCGAAATATATACACATGTGTCAAACACAAAGCAGAAGGATATTCTTATGCATAGGCATCCTAGGAATTTGATGGAGGTGAATGGAGGATAATTCCTAAAATGCTATTATGGGATACTTATTGTATATTCTTTTCACTAACAAGTTTATATTCTTTTTTATTAAATTCACCAAGAACATATTTGTAAAGTTAGTAGTTAAGATTCGGTGTCTTAGACACTGAATCTCAATTTATTCTCTTTTATAGCACCGAATCCAATCAATTTTGAACAAAATATCACAACTTTATTTGATATTTTTCCTCAAATTCTTTCACGGTTTGCTCATAAGAAAGACCTGGTACTACCCCCTGAGTATCTAATTTCCTGTCATAATAAGTACTCATATTTCTTTCCTGTTCCCATATTGGCACATTAACATATCCCCCAACACCGTCCATAGGAACAAAAAATGTTTCTTCACTCACTTGTGTTTCCCTCCTTGCCTTTCTACTGGCTTCAAAATTATAACACAAATTGCAAAAATTATCAAGCCCTTAACAATTAAACGTACTAAACTAATTTTAATATTGTAATACATGTGTTACGACTGAATAAATAAAAGACAGAAATGTTATGCACTGTCGTCTGTCACTTATTAAATATGCTGACAAATTCGGGGTTGCAAAAGCCACTGTTAAATACAAAACCACCAAACAATACATTCGCCACAAAGCGGCTCTACGACAACTCCGTCAATCCCTGTGCAACCTATTCGGAAGACCTACCACCCCCGGCATACTCCGTAGGAGATTAAGCCGATTACTGATATGCACAAGCGAAATCCTGATGCATGAACGGTTGTTTTCTGAACAAAACTCATGCAGCGCGGTTATTCCCATTCCATTTCTGGATTGTACCGTTTTCTGAAAAGCAGGGCATTATGACTTTACACCCGCCTAACCCCAAATATGTCCCCCAAGCCTATGAACAGATGGGCTATCCCTGACAGCGTTTACAGGCGGACGCGAACTTCTTCCCTCTGCCTGTACCGAAAACAGCGCTTATTCCTCTTCCCTGTTTATGGAACATCTTGTAAAAGCCTTCCCCTGCCTCATCAAGTGTATCCGAATGTACAGCAGCGCCAAGGTCGCCAACCGCTTCACCACACGCAGGGATAGGCGCCCTCTTCCGGCTGCACCTGCAGCAATATGGCATCCGGTACAAGGTAATCCCCCCATACACCAAGGTATGACGACAAAATGGAGTGCAGTTACGGGAATGGCAACGAGAGGTTCTATGCCATCCATATCTTCTATTCCTTTGAAAACTTTGCAAAACAGCTTAAATTATGCAACCGCAGGGATTACAACAGCTTCACCATGCGTCCCCTTAGGTGAAAAACGCCCATCCGAATATTAAGAGATTATATACAGTCTGTGCACATATATCCGGCAAACCTAGATTCACAACTAAAGGTACCAAATTATTTTTACCCAAATTTGTGATATTATTTATTTAAAAATATTTATTCTTCCAACATTCTTCAAAATTCGCCAAGAACATGTCGATTTGACTTATTAACGTCATCGGCGACTCATCGATACACTTTCTGAATGCCTCACAAATAATATTTCTACTATACATACGCTTTGTTTCTTGTTGCAGCTGTCTAATATACTCTTTTCCGCACTCCACCAAATAACCGTACATATACTTATACACCACCTCATCATTCAAAAAATCATATATTCGTCGTTTGAACACACGTTCCTGTCGATTAAATGGACTTTCATAGTTTTCTATATCTTCCATTTTATTGCTACGCTTTCTTTCAACACTAAATGCCTCCAGCGCCATTGCTAACACCCCTGAATTCTTTTCGCAATGCGGAATTAAATTTTTATACACTTCTTTCCACTGTTTTAATTGCACATACCCCTGCCCATCTCCTGCAAATTCTTCCTGTAAGCTCTGAATGGCACTAACAACAAGGTCTATCCGTACTTTTGCTATCCCATTATCAAACTCTCGCTTTGCATTCGCAGCTTTTATCTCATCCGCCAAGGAGCTTACATATTCCATCGGTGTCAAACCTAAAACTAATATTGCTAACATATCTGACACTGTTTCCGACATAAGGGAATGAAACATTTTCAAAACATCTGGCAGCATATAGAATTCAAATGTTCTTAAAAAATCGGTAAGCTCTCCTACCAACCTATCATAGAACAAAAAATTATCATGCGCCTCTTGTGTCAAGTTCTGCGACTCCTTCTTCATTCGTTCTATATAATTCTGATATACGTTTTTTAAACCGCAACAATATTCAGTACATATTCTATTTCCGAAATCAATTTCTGCCGCTCGATAAACTTTTTGAATTCGCTCCAATGATTTCTGCGAATAATAATTAAGACTTTGTTCCCCTGCTGTCAAAGCCTCCCGTGCATCATACTCCAATATCACTTTTAAAAAATCTTCGTTTTTAAATGCTAACGTTTCTGCATATACATTCGTTGCAACCCTTCCTATTTTCCCCACCAATACTGGTTCAACATATTTTGTGATTTCCAAACATAAAACGCGGTAACTGCACTTCAAAATTGCAGTATGTCTGTCGCTTCGCTTGCGGATGGTATCTCCTATCAGATGCCCAACCTCATGTGCCAAAATTATCGACAAATTTTTAGGAAAATACAAATATCGCTCAGGTACAGTAATCAGCATCAGTCTTTCATTTTCACTTGGTTGTTCAAACAATTGCTTTACAAAAATAGCCTTAAACATTCCCGGGCTAAAAATATAACTATGTGTATTCTCTTCCGAACTCACCTCACTGAAATGAGCCGACAACATGAAAACAAAAATCGAATAATAGGCTCTCAATTTAGCCGGCGCATAATGCACTGTTACATTAAAATCTCTTATTTGGAAGAATTGAATATCCGTTCGAAGAGTCCCATGCAACACCATACTTATCTTATGTATAAAATCATACAAATTATCATTTTCAGCCAATTCTTCCATTTCTTTAGCTATTTTTTTATTCAAAATACTGATTAAAGTCTTCATCGGATAATACAAAGATAAGAAATCATATTTTTTCGTTGGTGCTGCTTCCAATGCCGTTAGCGATTGCAATAACTGATAAATACCATGAAACGCCGTAATCAATTTTTCATGACTTGGATTTCTTCCTTTTCTTTCCCTTAAACTTCGATTAAGACCTTCCATCTCACTCTTCATTTTTTGACAAAGTTCTGCTCTATAACATTTTTCTTGCAATTGACCGTTTTGTCTGCAAATGACATTGTCTTTTAACGTATCAAGTTCACCTTGCCTTTTTTCATCCCTCGTATTTAAAACAAGATGAGTAGAATAGAATGTATACTGGGCAACATTTCCTTTATAGTCTAACAATCCTCCTGCTCCAAATTGTTTAATCAGATTGCCCAACGGAACCATTCTGGCTATCAACCTAAAGTCATTATCACCTAAAATATCATATATTTTGTAATCCGGCTCCTCCTCATCTGTTCTGTCTTCATACAACTTTTCAACTAATTGTTTACAAAAACCGACATATTTTGCATCCAATGTATAAGACTCTTCATTAGGAATCTTTGTACTATTTGTAACCCCCTTTAGACTAATCGAATCAATCTGCTGGCTATTCAATTCCTTGTATTCCATTTCAGAAATCTGCTCTTGCCTATTCCTTGATATGCCAAATATCGAGTAACTATATACCACTTCGCAATCAGTTTCATGAAGTTTCATGATTGCATTTACCGCTTCTTTATATTTTTTGCTCCTTATACAAATTACAAAATCATTCTTGTCAACAGTTACATATGTGTATACATATCCATTATCCTGCAACTGTTCACATACCGCATCATTAAACTTTTTACATCGCTTTTCAAGTCCGTTTTCCTCTTGCACATACCCATTTGTTTGCACAAAAATGACAAAGGTTAACAGCATCTCCGCATACTTTTCATAATCCCAAAACTCCTCATCTGTTATACCCTCGTTCCATTCATCCTTACTAAAACAATAAACATTTTGATGTGCGTATGTCCCATCTCCTTTTGCTATACAATCAATATTATAATCCCACAATCCCCTTAACTGTTTACTTGCATAATTACAATCTACCCTCTTCGTATACATACGATCAAAAAAACCTGTTGTGTAGTACTCTGCAAAACCAGTCCAGATGTTACTGCCCTTTCTAATCGGAATATTATAGTTTATAAAGGTTATCGCTCTACATATCGTATCTTTCATATGTACATCCTCTTACTTTCTTATATATACCCACAATGCTTTCCACAAAACTTCCCATATGCTGCCCTCTGTTCGCCGAATAGCTTTTTTCCAGCCTTTTATAGCATTGGTGATATACACTTGAATACTCATTTGTTATTGCATCACGCTCATTAATCAAATTTGAGAGTAAGCCTTTCTCCTTTCCAATATATTGCCTGCTTCCCAATCTAAAAATCTTGTTTAGTTTTTCATTAAATGGTTCTAGTTGTTGACCATTATAATTCTGTAACCAGCATTCCGTTTGCAAAACGACCATAGAAAAAATATCTTCCATATCTTCTATTTTATAATAGCATTCCACAATACCAATATTTCTGTCTAACATCATTTCACTAAACAGCTGTTCCAGATAATCATTAATCTGTCTCTCTGAACAAGTCTGATACATGCAGTCCAACAGTACCCAATACACTCGTTTAGCCTTATCATCCGCCCAATTGTTTCTGTTCATTTTTTGTGTATACTGAACAAGAAGTTCATACAAGCATTTACTTTTAACCGCAACGACGGTATGCGCAAAGGAATAACTTATTTTATATACCTTTAAGCATTCCTCCTCATTATCTAATTCGGATAAAATACCAAAAAAAATCTCATAAAGTTCTTTCCAATTAGTATTTTTATCAATTGAACCGGCAATTCTATCCAAGATATCCTCATATTTACAAAAGTCTTTCATACTTCTGACTTTTTCCAAACTTTTCCGTATCTTTTTTATAAGCGCATTATAATCGTAATTATTACTATAAGTCATTGCCAGTAAAACATTGCTTATTAAAAATTGTACAAATACCATTCCCATAATACAATACGCCATGAAACAATATCGATGAACTATCGCATATACCATCCATACAGGAGTACAAAATACTCCTGCAAAAAGACTTGTCACTAATTTAGCAGCGGGAAGTAATTCTTTACGCCTAAATCCATATACCCTCTGTTCCAAACGCTCTGAAACATTAATCCAACCTGTAACAATCATCCCCACTACCGTAACCAGCACACTGGAATATCCATTCAGCGCATCATACAAGGACTTAAAAGTAATCCCTTTTTTATGTCCCCACTTCACCATTTGTCCTGCCATACATGCAGCCCATCCCCGCACCCTGCGTTCATGATATGCAGCATCGATTTGACCTGCCAGTATAATTAATATACACCATACCAAGATTACAAATATCCATGTATAATTCTTTCTTCTCTTAAGCATATTATCTTACATTGTTTTCCTGTTTAAAATTAAAAGTAGTAAAATACAACTATTTCCTATCTCATAACACAAATAAATCCGAGAAATATCTTCGTATCTCGAAATACATCCTTAATGAAAATAGGGATTTTCTTAATCTCCCATTCTCCATAAGTCTTTACATCAAATCATTGTAGCACTTTCTCACTCACCAGAATTATAATTGTAATAATTCATCTGCCTAAATGTAATTTTTTACATTTTCACTTATATATGCCCTCTTCACCCGCCTTTTCACTCTATCAAACATATATTCTAACGGCAACAATGCCGGCAACAGACTCTCCATCTATCTCCGGCACCGCTATTTTTCTCTATAGTCGTTTCCTTCTTATCACACCCCCAAAAGCCGCAAAATGACGCCTTTATATAGCCTCTAGGTTACTTTTTATATCCTTTCCATCTTCATCATCCCGAACACCTCTCTAATCCGCCACCACCCCATGACACGACTGCAAAACCTCCAACGCATGTTCCTTCTCCTTTTTCGGCAGGATATCCATGAGACAACTAACCGCGCTTGCCATGCCTCGTTGATTCTTGGTAAACACAGCAGGCGGAATACGGAATAATTGATATAAATTCCACAATATCTCGCTGTCCGGCAGACTCTCTCCGTTCTCCATCGCACGAACCTTCTTAATATCTACCCCTAATTTCTCAGCCATTGTCTGCTGGTTATAATTCAACAGACGTCTAAGTAAAAACAACGTATTATCATCCGCCCTATCAGGCGCCGTTACATACCGAATATACTCAAGCTCTCTGTACAACGCCTTCCACTCTTCAGATTTTCTCACCAGACAAAGGTACTCTGACATATATGCCAGCACATGCAAATAAAAATTCAGCTCCCTGTAATCACAGGCAGAAAACAAAGCCTCGCACCTTACATTACTTTTCTGTCCGGTAAATATGTAATGCGCATCCACCTCCAAATCATAAAGATATTGCACTTCATAATAAGTAAAACGCCTTTTTCCCAGTTCTACCTTACTGTAATGACTTTGACTCATTTTCAGCCGCTGACTTATCTGTTCCTGCGACCAATTATTTTTCAGCCGCTCTTCCTTCAATCGCTCCAATACATTCTGATAAGATACATTCATAAATCATTCTTCCTTAGTTTTTACGTGACTTTTACCTATTTTAAGAAATTTTACAAACCTATTCCATGCCTTTTTGTGACTATTCTGTTTTGCATACAAAAACAGCCTCCTTACCACATAGAATTTTAATACACACTCACAAAGGCTCTTCAAAACACGGGAAATAACTCATACAGATCATCTAAGGTCAAAATACTCTTTCTCCACATCAATATAGCTCCGCCTACATTACCCCATTTCACTGTAATTCCCCCGACAGATTCCAATATACATTTTTATAAAAGATTATCCTACGCCCATGCAATAGCCTTCACATTTTGCAAAGACTTTATACAAATAGAACTCACCATTCTCAAATATCCAAAATAACCGAAATTTCATAATATTTCTGCTTTTTTGAATTGTGTTCCCTGTACATCAATTTCAAAATACAACGTATACTTTTACATATCATTACAAAATATGTGTACAGTTTTCCAGCCCTTGAAAATACTAAATTTACGACAAGTGAGTCTGCAACATGCTTTAAGTGCACTGGCAATAGATGAGCCGACAGAAGCACTACCAGAGCAATACGGACCGGATATATACCACTATATTTTGTATATGAAACCCTTGGCGCGACAACCTATTTTATGGCAATAATGATTATAACCGTTCTTGCTATTTACCCATACATAAGCATTTCCTTATAATGATGTATATTATATACAAGGGGGCATATATGGCTAAAATAATTTCAAGAAATTTTAGAGTTTTATGTGATTTTATGGATGTATATCAATTTATGATTGATATATATGAAAAAGATTGGCGAAACGGTGTTCCTGCTCCGTTTTTGGAGTATGCGCTTTCTAGCGATTGGATGGATAAATCCTTGGTACATCGCTGGAAGCTCTGGGAAGATAACGGACGTATAGTAGGTCTTGTCTTTTACGAAGATCCTATAAATGATGTCTATTTCAGTCTACGCCCAAGTTATGAGAAGTTGGCGGATGAGATGATCGCGTATGCCTCTTCATTTATGCCACGTGTGAATGGGCATCTCAGATTTGTGATTTTTGATGGGCAAAATGCAATAAAAGAGGCGGCCACAAAAATTGGTTTTCAACAATCTTCAGGCTATATAGAGAATGTCTTCGACTTTGCACAATCACTTCATTATCTGTTGCCGGATGGATTTCATTTCGTGGAATCTAAAAGGCTCTCCGTGGAAAAAATAGCGGAGTGCTGTTGGAAAGGTTTTGACCACGAAAAAGACGAAGGCTCCTGGAATGGAGATGCTGAACATGGATACTATATGTTAATGGCGCCTCACATGCATCCGGAGGATTCGGTAGTCATTGAAAATGATAGGGGAGAGTATGTCTGTTATGCAGGTATGTGGTGGACACCGGATAATCGCCTTGCTTACATGGAACCACTATGTACTATTCCAAAGTATCGAAAGAAAGGGTTGGCGGCAGCGGCACTTTCAGAGCATTACCGAAGGCTAAAACCCTTAGGCGCAGCACATATGACCGGCGGCAGTAATGCATTCTATGAAAAGATAGGTTTCAAGCCCATGGTTCATTGGACTTTTTGGGAGAAAAAAACTGATTAAAAGGATATGTGTTTTGTCAAAGAAGGAAGTGCCGCAAAATCATTTATCAAGATGATTTTGCGGCACCTTCGAATTTTTTCATACTTTAATAAAACTGTATCATAACAGCCTGTTGTTATACCATTTTCAGTGAAAACAGACAACTTTTCATCCTGTCTCTCTGGATTTATTTTCCAAGCTTACGCTTCACAGACTGATAGTACGCAATCGCCTTATCGAACTCCTCCTTCGAAAAATCCGGCCATAGCAACTCAGAAAAATATAATTCAGAATAAACTGTCTGCCATGGCAGGAAATTGCTTAATCGCCTGTTTTCAGTCCCGCCTGTCCGAATCACCATATCTACATCAGGAATCCCTGCCGTATCCAAATAAGACGAAAAAACAGCTTCTGATATTCCATCAATCGACTGTCTCTTTGCAACGATATCACCGGCAAGCTTTTTGACTGCACGGATAATCTCGTCTCTTCCTCCGTAGCTCAAGGCAATCTGTACATGCAATTTTTTACATTGACTGGTCCGTTCTTCCGCATCCGCAATCACCTTTAATGTCTTCTTACTAAACTTATCACGTTCTCCAATTACCCTAATCTTAATATCATTTTCAAGACAACGGGCTAATTTCTCGTTAAAAAAACGGTCCAAAAGCCCAAAAATATGAAGGACCTCCTCCTGCGAACGTTTCCAATTTTCAGTAGAGAATGCATACACCGTCAAATACGCAATACCCGCATGACCACACCAGTCACAAAGGTCTACAAAAGTATCCGCACCCTTGTCATGCCCCTGAAATGACTGTAAATTATGGTTCTCGGCCCACCGCCGGTTCCCATCCATAATCACGCCAAGATGCCTTATATCATTCATCTCTCTCCTCCTCTAAAACTGTCTGTCTATCTGATAACTGACAAGACCATATAAAATATTCCGATATTCCTCATCTATCAATTCATTTTGAATCAATTCTCTGCTAATATCTGATAGCCGCCGGATTTCCTCCTCCGCATACCGCTTTGCCCCAGTCTCTTTAAAAAGTCTTCTAACTACTTCTAAATCCTCTTTGCCCGCGCTCTGGTTTCCATAATGCCGGTTCAACAGCTTCCGCTGCGCCTCATCTGCCCTTTGGCAAGCAATTCCATACAAAAATGTCTGTTTTCCCTCACGTATATCTGACAATACCGATTTTCCCAATACCTCATCACTAGAGTAAATGCCCAGCAAATCATCCTTTATCTGAAATGCAGTACCTAAAGGAATAGCGATACGTTTCAGCAAATCAACCAATGCCTCATCTCCACCACCGCATACCGCACCTAACATCAACGGTCCTGCCAGCGTGTACCATGCTGTTTTCAATTCATATATTTGAAATACCATCTTCTTATATGCGTCGTAATCATCTAAAGCGGAAATTCTGTTAAATGGCAGGATGGTGTCCACAATTTCCCCTTCGCAAGTCATCGCAAGAATCTGAGAATACAACTGATACACCTTTGCCAAAACCGTACTGTCAACTGCACATCTTGCAAGAAATTGATAGGAAATAAAAAATCCGTAATCGCCTATGCACAACGCCCTTGAAATACCATAATGAGCCGCTTCTCTCTCTGATATCCCATTCCCCCGGCTATCTCTTATTTTTTCTGCTGAATCAACATGAATTGTTACTTTGCCCCGGCGCGTCTCCGACCTGTCAATAATATCATCATGTATTAAGACCGAAGTCTGGAATAATTCATACCCGACGGCAATCGGCAGGTAATGATGATTCTGTCCATGCGAGGCAATCTGTTCCCCCAATTTTATCAGCGCTCCTCGAATCCGCTTGCCTCCCTCATTCTGCCCGACGAGGGCTCGCAACGACTCTCTGACAAAAGAATTCTCCACTACACTCAAAGAAAAATCATCAAAATACTCTCTTGCTGCCGCCTCGATTTCCTTCGCTGCATTTTTCAAAAAATCTATAAACAACTTTTGATTTATTTCTGCCGGCTGCGCATCTAATTTAACCATAGAATCTGATTCTTGTATTTTTTCTATCATAAAAAGTAGCCTTTCACCTCTTACGTTTTGCCTTACAAATATTATTTATTGGAAATTTATGCATAAATTATAACATACTAAGACACATATTAGAATATATTCTATGAAGATTCTCTCATTTCAACAGAATTCGCCTATCATCACATCATCTCTATGAACAGTCGGCTTCCCTTTTGAATCAATCCTTTTTTATATGAAAAAAGCAATAATCTCGGGATAGTACCGCAAAACTATTGCCATTCAAACGCTTATGGATATAAAGCAATCAGGAAATCACACCGCGAAATGACTCTACTACAGCCATTGCATGTTCTCTGTTTTCTTCCTTTAACATGTCCAAAATGCAGCCAATCGCGCGTATCATACCTTGCTCATTCTTGATAAAAACTGCCGGCGGAATGTGAAAAAGCTGATATAAATTCCAAAGAATTTCACTGTCCGGCAGGCTCTCTCCATTCTCCATGGAACGAATTTTTTTAATATCCACTCCCAACGCCTCCGCCATCTTCTGCTGGCTGCACTCCACTGCCCGCCTAAGCGCATACAAAAGATTATCATTCATCCGCTCTGGCGCCGTAATATAGCCAACGTACTTCATCTCCTTATAAACTGCCTCCCAGCTATCTATCCTTCGCACTACATAAAGATACTCCGCCACATATGCCAAAATATGCATATAGAAATGCAATTCTCTATAGTCGCATTTTGAAAAAAATCCTTCCTGTACTACACCGCTTCTGCGCCCTGTAAATACATAATGTGCATCCATCTGCAAATCATATAAATACTGAACCTCATAATACGTAAAGCGCCTTTTCCCGAGTTCCACTTTACTGTAATGACTCTGACTCATTCTAAGCTGCCTGCATATTTGTTCCTGTGACCAATTTTGTCTTATACGTTCTTCCTTCAATCGCTCCAATACATTTTGGTAAGATTCATTCATGGGTATTCTCTAACTTTCTTATTTATTTACCTTTTACCCATTTTAAGATATTTTATGCACCCATGTATTGCCCTTTTGTGACTACTCTATTTTTTGTCATGTAATCCAACGATATAGTCCATAGAAACTCCATAAAACTTACACAGTGTAATAAGGTGATGAACCGGCATGGCAGTAACTGCTGTCTCATATCGGGAATAGACTCGTTGGTCTATTCCTAATACCGCCGCAATCTCCTTCTGTTTGTAATCATTATCTTCCCGCAGCTCTCTCATAATAGCCGAATAGTGCCTCTCCTTCATTTGCATGCGCTCCTCTTCCCCGTAATAGTTTCTCCCTACTTATACACCATCTGAAAATGTTATAAAAGAGCGTACAACGCAAAGTATATTTTGCTAAATTTAGCAAGTTGTTTAACGCAAAATTACTGATATTTTGAACATTTCACGCCTTCTCTATCGCGCAGCCCTACAATGTAATCCATCGAAACCTCATAAAACTCACAAAGTCGTATCAGATGATATACCGGCATGGCTGAAATTCCCGTCTCGTATCTGGAATAAACTCTCTGATCTATCCCCAAGACTGCCGCCACCTCCTTTTGCCTATAGTCATGGTCCTCCCGCAATTCCCTTATTATCGCCGAATAATGCCTGCCCTTCATTTGTATGTATTCCTTTCTCCTAATATATTTTGTACCTACTTTATAACATAAATAAACTCACCTGAAAATTGTGCAAAGTGCAAAATATAGTTTGCGGAATTTGATGAGGTGTTTTGGAAGAGGGCAAGAGAGGAAATCATGCAAGAAGCTATCACAGCTTTCTCTTAGCATGAGAGGTATATGGATGGAATGGATTTATACTTGGGTTAATGGGAATGTTAGAAGATTGATTTATAGGAGGAATTATAATTTGAGGTGGGAATAAAGGATAATACCAGATTATTGATGATTAGAGGGTATTTGTTATTCTTAATCTTTTTCCAACCCAAATTACAAAAATGCATACGGAGAGACATTTTTATGAAACCAGAATATTTTGAAGATTTAATTAATTTATGTACAGGCATTTCCGAACAGGAAAATAAATTATTGCCGTTATGTGCTGCAGAAAATGTAGTTTCTCCATTTAGTAAAATTCCATTAGATACATTTCTCCAAGAAAAATACTTACTGGGAGGTATATTAGAATATCAAGAGCATAGTAACTTTGTTGGAAGTAAAAAGTTATACGAAATATATGAATTATTAGTTCGACAATGCAATAAACTATATGGATGTAAATACGCAGATGCACGAACTTTATCAGGAGTAAATGCAGTTATGACTTTGCTTATGAGCTTATTTTCAGCTGGCGACACAATTCTTATTTCATCAGAAGAATACGGTGGACATGGATCAATGCCTAAAATTTGTCGTAGGTTAGGAATTAATATAATAGAAATCCCTTATAATTATGAAAAATATGATTTTGACTATGAAGAAACTAATAAGATTTTACAATCACAAAAAATTAACGGCATTTTAATATGTCTTTCAGACATCATTAGAATGCCGCAGCTAAAAAAATTCGATTTACCCAAAGAGTGTATTTTGATTTTTGATGCAACACAAATATTAGGATTAATAGCAACGAAAAGTATGGAAAATCCATTGGAATGGTTTCCAGAGGAACAAAAATTTATATTAATGGGGGCTACCCATAAAACATTGCCTGGTCCTACCTGTGGGCTAATAATGACAAACAGCCTAGAACTCGCACACCGATTTGACACTTTGATAAACCCGGACTATTTGAGAAACAGCCAGTTGCATCATATATTCAGTCTCATATTATCTTTAATGGAATTGGAAATATATGGGCAACAGTATTGTTCTGCAATCATAAATAATGCAAATATTCTTGCTGATACATTAACCAAATATAACTTCGATGTTTTGAAAGCTTCGCCCCAATATACATATACGCATCAGCTTTTTATATCCATGCCAGAGAATGATGCAAAGAAGTTTTATAATAAATGTTTAGATTATGGGGTAAGTATCAATTTTAGGAATAAACGTTTGTACAAAACATGTGGATTGCGCATCGGGACACAGGAAATCTCGAGATATGGGTGGCAAGATAGTGAAATACAGTCTATCGCGAAAATATTAAGAGACATCCGGAATTACAACCAGTTCTCCCAAGATATCTCTAACAGAATAAATAAACTTTCGGCAAATAAAAAAATAAGATATACTTTCGGAAGTGATTATTATGATATTATTTATACTAAATTACATCACGGTTAATTTAAGATTGTAATACTCAGACTTGCTTTTGTGTAATATAGAGAGCATATCTGAGTATTGCATTTTCTCCCAATACGATATTGCTTCTTCCGGAATACACTCAGAATTTGTTAGATAATTTATATATATAGCATAATTATAGTTAATGTTTAAGCTAAAATCATATGTTGTAGAAATAATTGATTTCAGGATATCAGTATTTATTTCATAACCATGCTTGATTTTTAAAAGCATGATTCCTAATTGAGAGGCGCTTTGCAAATTATAATCATGTGCACGTTCTGCATATTGAAGGGCTTCTGAATAATAACTGATACTTGTTTCATAGCCTTTTGAAGAATTATCCCAGATTCTATATATCTCACCCAGTTCAAAATATATATCATATTTAATACGTAACGAAGTTACTTCCAATAACTTCATTGTTGATTGCAATATTTGTTCTGCTTTTTCAAAATTTTCACATATTTTATACTCGTAAATAGCTTTATGCCTAGCTACATATGGTTTCCAAATTTCATTCTTTTCATCTTGATATATAATTTGCTCTATTTTATCAAATGCATCTTCATATAAATAATTCAAATCACCCTGAAACATTTTAATAGATGCAGCAGAATAAATAGAGCGTATTCTTATTTTATCATTTTTATAATCCATATCATTAATTAGATTTGTAAAAACTGTGTATGCTTGATTCAAATCTACCCCTATGTGTCTTAAGCAATGTGCATATAAATATTGGCATTTAACCATTTGTTCCTTGGTCAAAGCCTTTTGGGATAATGCATATGAAAAGGTGACAGCATTTTGTAAATAATTTGTAAGATGGTCTAAATCAACTAGTAAATATTGGTATTCAAAATCTATATCACTACTTATATTCAATAGATTAAGTTGATTATCGTAATTATCAACCACTTCCCTTGCCTTATCATATAATCCCAGTTCGAGAAGTGATTTCAAATAATAAAATCTAACATAAGTCCAACATTCTTTATCTTCTCTTAAGTGTGGATTTATTTGTCCATTAGCCTCAAAATCACCAATATCAATTAGCAAAGGAAAATTATTATCTGCATATTGCCTATGTAAAATATCTGTCATCAGGGCATAGTCATATTCAAAATCAGATTTTAGTGCTGCCATTAAAGCTATGTGCTCGGCATTTGGCATTCTCTTATAATACTGATAAATCTTTTTATAACTTTCAGTACTGTATTCAGATAAGAAATCTATACATTTAAGCGCAATAAGTTTGTCAGTATATATTTTATTCTTATACGAATTAATTAACGAAAATGTTAATAGTTTTTTAGTAATTGGCGGTGCTATGCAATTGTTTATACCATAAATAATTTTAGTCTCAACCCCATCTTGTAACAATTGGCAAAGACAAATTATCAATGATAAAGAAGCTTTTTCAAGATTGTTTAAAGAGTTAATTAATTCTTCAATGTAATTTTCAAGATTATTATAATCAATAATTTTAATACCCTTGGTATATGCTTCAACACTATAACGAGCATACACAGGGTATCCATTAGACAATTTTGAAATGTCATCTCTTTCAGATTGCTTAATCTCTATATCATAGCTTTGCGCAAGTAATTTTATTTCATTTTCACCGAATCTACATGGACATATATGAAATGTATCATTATTACTATCAATTGCAATCACAACTTGATTATACTTGCTACAGTTTATAAATGCTCTTGCAAACTCTGTACATTCTATCGAATCCCTCTCATAAATATTGTCAATGAATAAAATACTATTCTTTTTTAATGTAGAGTTATTAAGTTGCTTGCTTATGTCTGTTACAGAAGCATTCGAATATTTACAAAACTTATTTGATAAAGCCTGTGTTATGCTCTTGGTATGGTTATTATTGTAGTAAAAAGCAGCATATGACTTCCATTTTTTTTTATCCGTATAATTAATTCGATCACATGACATTTTCAAAAACAATGTTTTTCCCATACCGAAGTTACCGCTAATATATATTATTCTGTCTTGAGCATTCTGTATTAAATCCAATAATTTCGCGTATTCAATATCTCTGCCTACAAAATGCTCGTCATTTAAATATCTCTCAATTAAGGTATCCTTTTGAAATCTACTAAATATAAATGTCCAAAGTGCTATACAAATAGTAAGTGGGATTCCTATCAATGTTGCAAAAACCCCTGCGGTTCCTGAATTATTTTTATAAAGAAAAAACATGGTGCTTCCAGAAAATATCACACAGAGTAGAGTCAATATAATAGCAAGACCTATTTGGAAATATAATTTATTTTTTTTCATAGAACATCCTCTTTATAGAATAATTTTAATGTATTCAGCGAATACCCTCTAATCATCAATAATCTGGTATTATCCTTTATTCCCCACTCTTCCATCATACCATCTCATTCTGCACATGCTTTCCTTATCGCCATTACCATGTTACTTTCTTGCTTATCCATTATACTATTTTCTATCTCCCAAAACCTTAATTGTAATAATTTGACCCTCTAATTGTAATTTTTAAATGAAAACTCGTCTCTATCCTCCACATATCTCTAAAAACTACCATTACCCATATAGGCAAGCTGTCGCCATCGTCCAATATTTTTCTCTCTTACTATTAGTTTTGGTTTCAATTGCTGCTACATTACCACTTATAACATTGCCATCAGAATCTTTATCTTTTATTCGCTCCATTGCAAGCCAAGACCCTACATCATCCCAATCAAAATCTCCATGCACTACTGATACATCAGAAGCATGTTCCATGATCCCATAATCGACGGATACCGCACGCATGGAAGAAAACTCCTCTTTTATAATTTCAGTTTCCTGCTCACTTCCAATTCCATCGCTGATTTTTTTAATATGCTGATATACATCTGGTAGATGCTGCTTTAACAATACCATTATGGTAGAAGCCTTCCAAACAAAAATACCGCTGTTCCACAAATAATTACTATTTTGCAGATACTGTATTGCCGTTTCCAAATTCAGTTTTTCCACAAATTTCTCCACACTAAAGGTATTTCCTGCCTGTGTTTCCTTTGCTTTCTTAATATATCCATAATTCGTCTCCGGTCTGTTGGGCGTTATCCCTATAGTTACAACGTCTCTTCCCTGCTCTGCAATTGCGACTGCCTTTTGCAAGATGTTTCGGAACTCCTTTTCCTGCTTAATAAGATGGTCCGCTGCAAGTACCAGCACGATCGCATCGGTATTTTTTTCAATATGTAAGCTGTTCCCAGCCCAATACAGGGCGCCGTATTCTTTCCAATCGGTTCTCAAATAACATTGTCTTTGGGAACACAGGGTAATTGTTTTATGACGATTTCTTTATAGCATATATTTGTTACAACATAAACATCCTCCATACTGATTAGAGGCAATATCCTTTCCACTGTAAGCTGAAGCATGGTTTTTCCACAACCCATTATATCAATAAATTGCTTGGGGCATTTCTTCCTGCTTTTGGGCCAAAAACGCTCTCCCCGCCCTCCTGCCATAATGAGTGCTGTAACTTTCATGTATTTCCCTTTAAAATGCATTCTTCTAATGAATTTCTTTTTTTCTTCCTACAGAAAAAGGCAAATACTTATTAATGATATATATAGCAGGCAGACAGCTTACCAGCCCTACCACAATATCCAAAAGTTCCATTACAACCATTTTTGTCACCCCGACAGACGTATCTCCCAATACATAACCAAACAATCCATTGAAGCCAAAAATAACCGTCCATTGGAGCAGTCTGTTAAAGCATAAAATGATAACGGTATTCTGTCCTAAATACAAACAAACCTTATATAACTGCTTATAACGGGAAAATAATTTTATAAATAACATAGAAAAACAAAAAATAGTCACGCTGCCTGCCAGTGCGCCAATGTAGTATAAATAGATGTTGTTATATTGGGCAGTTCTCATATTGGTCGAACCATTGACAAGCCACACTACCATCAATAATGCAAATGACAATATTCCACACAAAACAGGATGCCCGCAAACCCCTTTATGCAAAACAAATTTTTTACTGACATATCCGGTAATGCACATTACCGTACCAAATAAAGATGAAATAAACCCTAATGGATTTCTTTCAAACAGCACCGTAAATACATTGCTCAATACCATCAGAATCACACAGCAAATTGCATAGATTGCTGTCTGCACCTTTTGATTCCACTTTGAAGCAAACCACGTTATAATCCACATCAACAATTCTGCAAAAAACAGAGAAGTGAAAAACCACTGTATCACCCCAAAAGAACCAAATATAGGCTTCTTCGCATCAAAAGTGAAAATGGAAACTACATATTCAAGTGGTGATACATATTCTCCTCCATTTCTGAATCGGGGAACAAGACAATACAAACCATACATCACCGTTCCCCAGAAAAAGTACGGTATGAGCAGTGACTTCGCTCTGCTTTTCAAAAACAGACTAAAATGATGATACTTCTCAAAACTAAAACATAATCCTGCAATCAAGAAAAATACCGGCATGTGAAAAATATGTATAAAATCCGACATCCTTTTCGGAAGCCCTAAATGCCCCATTATCATGATTGTGATAGCTATCAGTTTTGAAATATCTAACCATTCTATTCTTTTGTTCATTTTCATTATTCCTTTTTCATGGTATTTATCCTATCAGTTGTGAAGCGTAATTGTCCCGCTGCCTCCCGTCATATATACGGTATCGCCAACAATCAATTTTCCCATATCGCTCACTAATATCGCTGCCATATTGGCAATTTCTTCCGGCTTTGCATATCTTTCAGATGGGGAATCTCCCTTGTATAAACTGTCATTTTCTTTCATCCGCAGCATAGGAGTCGCCACGGGTCCGGGCGCTAAAGCATTTACGGTAATACCATAGGGAATCAAAGAATCTGCCAATCCTAATGTCAGTCCTCTGACTGACCATTTTGAAATCTGATAAGGCGTCCACGCAGGACGTAAAGCCGACGAGGAGGTAATATTCAAAATATTACCTCTTACTTTATTCTCTATCATATACTTTGCTGCAGCCTGACTCAGAAAATAAAGCCCTTTCACATTGGTATCCATAATCGTGTCATATTCATTTTCTGTCATATTCAAAAAATGATTGCGTGCCAACACCCCTGCTGAATTTACCAAAATATCTATTTTGCCCCAATATGCGGCTGCTTCTTTTATTTTGATTTCAAATTCATGTGTTTTTTTGACGTCCATCACCAGATACCTAATGCGTTCTGCCGCGTCTTTCCCCAAAAAATCTGCACATTCTTGCAGCCTTTGCTCGTCACGCCCAGCCACGATTACCTTACAACCATTTTTTATATACGCCTCGGCAATCGCCTTTCCTATCCCGCTGCTTCCTCCCGTAATCAGTGCCACGCGCCCGCTTAAGAGCTCTCCCTGACTTACCAATTGTGGTATGCCGATTATTCTTTTCGCCTTGCATATAGATATCAAATGCTGAAAAAACTTTTCAATCTTTTTCATTTTTTGATTTCCCTTTCCATTTTTCCATGATAATCCCTCTATTTCCTACAACAGCAAGCACACAGCCTATGATAAAATTTAACATATTGACCCATATGTTGTTCATTGAACTTAGTACAGCCATTACAGTTAGTATGCATACCCCGCCAATGATTTCCTTGTAGTCATATATAATTTTTTGAAATTTCTTTATATCTGTCAAACGGTACAAGAACAAGAAAAAATAGCTGACAACAGTTGAAACGGAACCTGCATATATGCCTATGCTTTCAATCATTGCAAAATCTAACGCTAAGTTAATGACGGCACAGATAAACGTGGATATACCTACTTCCAGCGTTTTCATATGCGCGACATAGATTCCCGCCTGAAAAGAAGAAATGCATCCAAAAAAGACTCCCATAAACAGTATGGGGATTTGATTATATGCTTCAGCATAATTTCCTCTTATTAAAATTTTAAACAGCACCGGCGTAATTCCTATTAAAAAAGCGGTTATTCCAACAATCATTGAATAAATGGTCCTGTGCATTTTAGTAAAGTAGGATTCCGCATCTTTATCTCCAACTGCCATAGAGGCATTTTCCTGCCATGCCATAATCAATACAGAACGCGCTACATTTACCATATTGGGAATATTATTTGCCGCAGCATATATTGCATTAACCGATGTCCCCAAAAAGCATGTTATTACAAGCCTGTCAGACATATTTAACACCCATGAAGATAAATTGTTGGGAACCAAAGGCCATGAATATTTCAGCAGCTTTTTCATTTCGGCAAAAGATACCACGCTCATTTTGATATATTTATGTAATTGAATCCTTGCGGCAACCGTCAAATCGGCAAACAAATATGCCAAAACAAAAGAGAATACAATCCCGTATATTCCTCTTCCATTCCATGCTACCAGTATAACAATTAATATTGTCTTTCCGGCAGATAAAACCAATGCTCCAATGGCGTATCCGACATTATCGGACAACCCCCTTGCTATCTGCCCGATACAGTTATATAGCACATCCAGAAACAAATAGAGACAAATCAGTATTTTTAACAGTGGAGATTGATTCTTTAAAACCAGAAAAAAAGCGGTAAGCGTAATCATTGAAACACTTGTAACAAAAACAAGAATATTGGAAATAATAACTCTGCATCGTTCCGTATCATCTCTTGTATCAATCAAATATCTAAAGCCTGCCGCTTGTATCTGAAGTGTCACAATGGGCAGCAGCAAACCTACGATTGTAAGAAGCAGGTCATATATACCATACTCATCCGTAGACAAATACCTTGTCAGAATGGGAATCGTTATAAAATTAAATAATTGTGGAATAAAAGTTCCGAGCCCCAAAATAATGGTGTTTTTAACAAGTGCTTTCTCCCGATTCATACGTCTTTATCCTTTTATCATTTTTTTTGCAATGGTATATCCTTTATCTCCAAGTACATTTTTTAATATCTGTTTTGCTTCCCCCTTTACATCTTTTTCCATTGACTGCATGAATTTGATTGCCATATTGTCGTCCGAATCCACAACAAAATTTTCAAATAGAATTGGCTTTGTATTTTGCCGGCTTAAAAATACCTCTATATTTTCTTCAAATTCCTGCTTATCACTTGCAGAAATGTACGTAAATCCTAAGTCTTCTGCATAATGCCTGACCAAATCCAACGATTTATTGCCAAAGTGACCTGCTGCTGCCATATATAAGTCCGCGTCTTCCCCAAATTTATTTGCCGGATGATAATACTTCCTGAATTCCACTCCCTTTCCATTATTCACCAAAAGTATCCTGATATTATTCGGTAAATGCCGGTTCCCTAAAGAATTTAGATCATAAAAAAAAGCCAGATCCCCAAAAAAGCCAAAATGCAGCCTTTCCGGACAAGCTAAAGCGCCTCCTATCATGGAAGATACTCCGCCGTCTATTCCAAACGCACCCGTATTGGAATACCCCTCCAACGGAGACTCAAAATAGTCCCAGGCTCTTAAGGAATTTAATATTCCCATATGTATTACCGAATCACATGGTATTTTATTGCTTAATGCCTGCGCAATCCAGACATTTGAAAAAGGAAGCTCCGGAATTTTGGAATTTATTTTTTGCAGTTCGTCTTTCCATAACGCAAGGTAGCTGTTTTCAGCCGTATATTCTCCTTCTGTATAGCGCTTAAAAAATTCCAATTCTTCCATTTCAAACACATATTTCAATCTTTTATAAGTATCTCTGATTTCACCATCCGGATTGACGCGCCAGACCATTTTAGGTGAAAATTTGTATTGCGAGCCCGACACATCTCCAATATGTATGAGCAAAGAGAGCTGCAGCAGGGGGGAAGTATAGGCATCCTGCTTCATAATAATGCTGGGAGAAATACGGTATTTTCCAAAATAATTGCTTGTGCGGTCACAAAAAACCACCGCATTATATTTTTCGCAGAATTTGGTTATTGCATTTTCCAGTTCGGAGGACATCCTTTTGTGACTGCCTACAAATACGGCAGCATAGCCGGCAGGAATCTCCGGCAGCGCCTCCCTTTTCACCGCGTAATCAATATATTCGATTTTCCTTGCTTTGGGCAGCTCCTTGACGGAAAAATCGCGCAGAGTATCCACTTCCAAATTTATATGAACCGGTCCTCCCCCATGCCTTTTTGCCTCGATTAACGCCTTATTTACATTTATTACACATTGCCATCTCTCTTCCTCATCATGAATAACCGGCAGCAATGCACTGTATTTCACCATATCCTTTAGCTGGACGCTTCGGTCAATGACCTGTTCTATATTGTGACCGGTTTGACTGATTCTTTGCGCCGCCGTTATCGCAACAACCGGAAGTTTTCTGTAGTATGCTTCCGTTAATCCCGGGATATAATTACGCGATGCCGTCGCACCGGTACAACTTAAGCACACATATTCTCCGCTCTCCGCCGCCATGCCGCAAGCCATGTATGCCGCAGACCTCTCGTCCACACAGGAATAAATCTGGAAAAAATCATCATTTTGCACGCTCCCGATAAAATTCACATTCATTGTTCCGGGACTCGCGATAATCTTGCGTATTCCATATTGTTTCAATAAAGAAATCAATATTTGTGTATTCTCGGCAACCGTATAGTGCATCTCCATTTCTATTTCCTCCCAAAGTCATTCTTCAACACGCCATCTAAAAAGGCTGTCGATTCTTTGATTTTTTCCCCCAGCACAGAATGCATCAAACCATAATCTATATGCTCCGATATGATTTTTTCCATTTCATCCGGCTTTTGAATCACGCGCTCTTTTACATGAAACAGGCGTAATACTTCGTCCAGTTTTCGACTGGTAATTGCCGGAACAATAAAATCCTTTTCAAATATCAACGAAAATAGTGTTCCATGAAAAGTATCCGTAATAATGAATTCCGCCTTATCAAAATAAGTCAGCACTTCAAACGGCGATGCGCCGATATGATAATCGCACCAGTCTGCGTATCCCATTACAGACACTAACATAAGGTTTTTATCACGTGCATATTGAACCATGTTTGCAATGATACGTCTGTCTATTTTATTCGTTCCATAAGAATATACCAGAATAAAAGGGTTTTCTATCCTGACAGGTTCCATGCACTTGCGGTAAAATTCTCTGGATATCAATAAGGTGGGGTCGAGCACTACTTGCACATCTTTGCCGGTCACCTGCTCGATTATGTTTTTCGAATACTCATCTCTTACAGAAATCTGTTTTAATTCCTTTAACGTTCTTATTTGCCCGGGATTTTTGGTAAAGTCTTCTATGGATGCCATATTGACAGACGGCGCATAGGATATTTTATTCTCGTGCCGTATCCCTTCGCCCCAAAAAATAGGATATTTATATATTTTTTTGCGTTTCATATTCCAGATTTCATCGCTTCCCAAAATAATGACATCCAGATTTCCAATATCCTTTCTGCTTATTTCTTTTAGCCGTTTTCTTGCCCGACGCATTTTATTTTCCTGCGTTATCCAAAACGGAATCTCAGAAAATTTTCCGTGCAGCATACTCGTTATTACTTTTTTGCAGCCGCTCAAAAAAGGAGCTCTGGCATGATGGCGGATAAACCAAACATCATTTCCACATTCCTGCAAATAGCTCTGCAGGGCAAATGCCTGCAAAAATGCACCATAATTGCTTCCTCTATATACGGTAACAATTCCAATTTTCATATTTGCCTCCAATCGATTTCTTACTGTGTTTTTCCTTTTATGGCTGTAAAAAAAACAATTTTATATCCGGCTTCATCAAATTTTTTATATAAATCTGTATCTGAAAAATATAGAAATTCATTTTCATCCAATGTTATCCGATACAAAGTATCAAATTGCGTAACATTATTTTCCGTTGTCGGCGCCAAAATAAGCATCCTTTCCGTAATAGAATCCGGAAACCCTTTTCGTATATCCATATCCGGCATCTCCATAGCCGCCATATAGGAAGCATTTGTAGAGACGACATATACGGAATCCACCGCCTCCATAATCTCATTGCAATAAACTTTTTCACAAAATGAATTTATGTATGCATAATAAGAATTCATAAAATAAGAAGAAAATCCAAATACGGAATACACGTATTCATAGACAAACAAAGCAATGATAAAACTGATTGCAATGATTGTTTTATATTTTCGTATACAGAGCAGCATAAGCAAATATATGACAAAACACACCTCAATACAAAGAGCAAGCTGCATCATTGTAAGCGCTTCATCCGGCTTTCTGAATGAAAAAGGAGATAAATAATGAAACCTGTCCAGCTGCAGAGATGGATTATTGTTAATCACAGGTGCAAAATACGAAACAACATACTTTGAGAGTAACATCATCAATATCAGAGAAATATAAATTTCTTTTTTCTTTATTTTTCTTTTATACAGAAACAAAAAACTTACCATGCAAATGGGAGGATAATAAATAAAAAAATATCTTAAATAGCAATAGCTCTTAGCCGCTATGCTTTCGTTGTATGCTATTATCGCGCCGTTTAAGGTTTGTAGAGCCATAATACCGATTGTCGCGCAAATACATAGTGCAAAAATAAACATAATATAATATTCGTTTATAAATTGCATATTATCTTTTTTTACCTTATTTCTGATGATGTAAAAAGACAAACGAAAAAAAAGTAAAATACTCAAAAGAAAAAGACCGCAGGTATATACACTTGCTGTGAAAATCTCTCCGAACAAAATATGAAAAGCGGCTTTCACTCCATTTTCGGAAAATAATAATTTCACCGCATTGAATGACTTACTGCCTGCTGCGGCGACCGTATTCTTTATCTCCTGTCCTCCCCACAAAATGTTATATGCAAAGGAATTGTATACTTCACTGAGAATCAGGCTTACAATCAGGCTGCCGCCAAAAAAGACATAGCTAACCGACTTTTTTTGAAACACAATATGAAAAAAGAAAACCGTAATGATTGTTGCTGCAAGAAAAGTAAGCGCCCTCTCATGTACTGTCCGCGAATACCCTAAGAGCATCCCGATTATAATAGAATTTGTGTACAGTTTCTTTTTGGGAACCTGATTTAAATTATCCAGCAAAAGGTATACTATTATCCACATAATAAACTCAAGCGGAGGCTCGTTAAGCGCCATGTTGCTTCTCACGACAGGTAAAAAGGAAAGACCCGCGGAAAGAAACTGTGCAAATCTTTTGCTTTCGACCTTTAAGAAGCAAGTCATAATTTTATAACATATCACCGCCTGAAAGGAAACCAATAACACAACAAGTCCCAAGGTAAACTGCCGAATGATAACAGCATGATTGGTTAGACAATATATGGGTGTTAAAATAATATAAAATCCGGTTCCGTAATAGTCGGAACCAACCATTAAGGATTCCCAATTCTTACCTGAAAAATATGCTGCGGCGGCCTTGCTCAAGGTCTCCGTGGGCAAAGAACTGATATGCGGTAATAATGGATTTAACATCATATGAAAGAAAAATACGATGATAAACAACCATATTTCATGGATATAATTTTTATATAAATCAATGAATTTGCTGCGCATTCTGCCTCCAAATATAGCCGGTCCACTATCTTTTATATACCCAAAACAATCTAATACCTGTAAGCATTTAATATCTCTTCCAGCTTACACAAAAGTGTACACCCTGCAAAATTATGATATTTAATTGCAATAGATAATACTCTTTCCTTAAATGGAAAGTTTGACAAATCCACTCTTTTCATGGCGCTGAAATATGGCTCTGTTTCCAACAGCTCTAAAAACCCTTTTTTCCGAACGAAATATTTCTTTTCATTCTTTTTATTACATAGATATCGTACTACTATA